>Ga0310695_10001482_pt1 | contig 55168 bp, 53 predicted proteins | sample RumenRJG_04DNA_FD_203882 | JGI IMG/M metagenome (GOLD analysis project Ga0310695, IMG submission 203882) | Bovine rumen microbial communities from Lethbridge, Alberta, Canada - RJG_04 (v2) (version 2) | ecosystem: Host-associated > Mammals > Digestive system > Stomach > Rumen | place: Canada...
CGCCGCAAAAGGCGCGGCCTTTGTCGCCGGCGGAATTTCATTCAGCTACCTTATGGAAGCGCTTGAAGCGCTAAAAGAAGAATTTCCAAGCAACAAAAAAATCCAAGAGGCGGCCGTACTAAAAATCGGAACGCCCTATCCCTTCCCCGCGCCGCTTGCAAAAGAATTTCTTTTGGACAAAAAAGAAGTCCTTGTCTTTGAAGAGCTTGACCCGTATTTGGAAAGCGCGCTTTTGGAGCTTTGCGGAAAAGAAAAATTAAAATGCGCCGTTCACGGAAAATTTGACGGCTTGGTTCCCGCGGCCGGAGAGTTAAGCGCGGACATCGTAAAAGAAGTAATTTTGAGCTGGCTAAAAATCGGAAGTCCAAAAGGCGCAGCTAAAAACAGCGTAAAGAAACCAGAGCTTCCAATAAGGCCGCCGGTCTTGTGCGCGGGCTGCCCACATCGGGCTTCGTTCTACGCCGTAAAAAAAGCGATGAAGGGCCAAAAGACCGTCTACTGCGGCGACATCGGCTGCTACACTTTGGGAAACGCCGCGCCGCTAGACATGACCGACACTTGCCTTTGCATGGGAGCTGACATAACGATGGCGCAAGGCTTTTTCCGCGCCGAGCCCGACAGAAAATGCTTTAGCTTTATCGGAGACTCGACGTTCTTTGCAAGCGGAATCACCGGCGTCGTAAACGCGGTCTACAACAAAAGCCGGCAGACGATTTGCGTCTTGGACAATTCCACCACTGCGATGACAGGCCACCAGCCCCACCCCGGAACCGGAAGGACGATGATGGGCGAGATTGTCCAAAAGATTTCGATCCAAAAAATTTTGGAAGCGGTCGGAGTCAATCCAATAATCCAAGTGGATCCCTTTGACCAAGAAAAAGCCGTGGCCGCTGTCCAAGAAGCAAGCGAGGCCGACGGAGTAAGCGCGATCATTTTTAAGGCGCCCTGCGTTTCTGTCGCCTCAAAGCTGGGCTACAAATTTCCCGGCGCAAAAAAAGTCGACGCGCAAAAATGCGTAGGCTGCAAAAAATGCGCAAAGGAATTGGGCTGCCCCGCCATCTCGTTTGACAAAAAAGCCGCCGTGATTGACGGCTCGCTTTGCGTGGGCTGCGGACTTTGCCAGGGCCTTTGCCCAACAGGAGCGATACAATGACCAAGAACGTTTTGATATGCGGAGTCGGCGGACAGGGAACGGTTCTCGCCGCCAAGGTTCTTTCGCAAGCGGCTCTTTCCAAAGGAAAGCAAGTCCTTTCGGCAGAGACTATTGGAATGGCCCAGCGCGGCGGCTCGGTCACAAGCCACGTGCGCATTGGAAAAAACGCCTATTCGCCCCTGATTCCAGCCGGGAAGGCGGACATAATCATAGCCTTTGAGGCCGCGGAAGCCGTAAGGAACATCTCTTTTCTTAAAAAGGGCGGAACCGTCGTAGTGAACGATAAAATCGTCCAGCCCACGACGGTCAGCATTTTGGGAAAAAGCTTTGACGCGGGCGAAATGCTGGACTATTTAAAGGCGATTAAGGCCAATGTCATTCGCGTGGATGCCGAAAAAATAAGCGCCGCCCTTGGCAGTTCCAAGGCCGTGAACATGATTTTGCTGGGAGCGGCCGCAAAAACCGGCGTTGTTCTAAAGGAAGAAATCTTGTCGGCGCTAAAAAGCCTTGTAAAGCCGGAATTCCTTTCGCTCAACCAAAAAGCCGTTGAAGAAGGCTTTAAGGCCGGCAAGAATTTTATTGTGGACAAATGAAAAAAGCCATGTTAAAATAGACGAATGACTATCGGAGAAGCAATAAAAAAGTTAATGCCTAAGCCGGAAGAGACTTTGGAGCGTTTTTCGGGCAACCAAGAATTTATGGAAATGTTCGTAAGAAAATTCCCAGAAGACGCCACGATTCAGGCTGTAAAAAACTCTTGCGCAACAGACAACTGGGACCAAATCCTAGCTGACGTCCACACGTTAAAGGGAACCAGCGGAAATTTTGGATTTGAGGCCTTGTTCAACGCGTGTTCGCAAGTCGTGACGGCAATCAGGGCAAAGGATTACGACGGAGCCCGTTCGGGGATTCCAAACGTTTTGAGTGAATTGGATACAGTATGCGGCGTTTTGTCGCAAGTGGAGTAAGATATGTCAAAAAAGAAGATTATCGTAATTGACGACGTTGAATTAAACAGAGTGATTTTGGCCGAAGCCTTTAAGAATGATTACGAAGTTCTCCAGGCAGAGAACGGAGCGGTAGGCCTTCAAAAAATAAAGGAAAACCAAGACGAGCTTGCGGCGATTTTCTTGGACATCATCATGCCCGAGATGGACGGCTTTGCGGTTCTGCAAGAATTGAACATCAACTCTTTGATTCAAAAACTGCCGGTTTTCTTGATTACGACAGACGCCACAAGCAACGTAATCGAGCGCGCCTACGATTACGGCGCCGTTGACGTAATTCCAAAGCCCTTTAACACAATGATCATAAAACGCCGCGTGCAGAACATGATCGAATTCTTTGAGGCAAAAAGGCAGAGCGCTTCGGACATCGTTCAAATAGACCAAATCCTTCAAATGCAGCGCGAGGACCTCAACCACGCCGTAGGCTCTTTGATCAGCCACATTTGCGAAGCGATAGAAAGCCGCAAGGTTGAAGAAACCGAACACAATCGTAGCGTCCGTCAAATTACAAAAATTTTGGCGGAACAGTTTGCCTACGACCATCCTGAGTACGGCTTAAAAGAGGAAATCATCGCGGCAATCGCAAACGCAAGCGTCCTTCACGACCTTGGAAAACTTTTTGTAAGCGAGGACATCCTGACAAAACCCGAAAAGCTTACAAACGAAGAAATGGAAATAATTAAGAACGCTCCAAAATCCGGCGTAAAAATTTTGAGCGAAGTTCAAGGCATACCGGAACCCTTCTTTACCTTTGCAAAAGAAATTTGCCGAAGCCACATGGAGCGCTTTGACGGAAGCGGATACCCAGAAGGCCTTAAGGAAAACCAAATTCCTATCAGCGCGCAAATCGTTGGCGCCGCCGAAGCCTACGAAGTCTTGATTTCCAAGCGCGTTTACAAAAAGGCCTACAGCCACGAAGACGCGATAAAAATGATCGAGAACGGAGAATGCGGCGCCTTCAATCCAGAAATTGTTTCATGCCTAAAAAAGGCCTCGGACAATTTAAAGAAAAACGCGCGCGGCTAAAAAATGAAAGACTCATTTAAGGATGTCGCCACAGTACAAGGCTCGCCAAAATGGCAAGAGGCCGTAAAACGTTCCTCCGCCTTGTACGAAAGGGGCAACGACATACGCAGCGAGTTTGAGCGCGACTACACGCGCGTCCTTCACTGCCAGGCCTACAGCCGGTTAAAGCACAAGACCCAAGTTTTTTTCGCGCCGAAAAACGACCACATTTGCACAAGAATGGAACACGTCCAGCACGTGGCCAGCGTGGCGACGACAATCTCAAAATATTTGGGCCTTAACGCTGAGCTTACAAAAGCGATCGCGCTGGGCCACGACATTGGCCACGCTCCCTTTGGCCACTTTGGAGAAGAATGCCTCAATTCACTCCTAAAGCAAAAGGAAGGAGCCAACGCTCCCAAAAAATTTTGGCACGAAAGGAACAGCCTCTTTTTCGCCGACTACATCGAAACGCTTTCGGACCCGGAAGGCGTTCATAGAAACCTTGACCTTACTTACGCGGTCCGCGACGGCCTTATAAGCCATTGCGGCGAAATCCACCAGCAGGGAATCATTCCCCGCGACGACGCGATCGACTTGTACACGATAAAGCGGCCCGGCCTTTTGCAGCCCTTCACTTGGGAAGGCTGCGTCGTAAAAGTGTCAGACAAAATTTCTTTCCTGGGCCGCGACTTGGAAGACGCGCGAACCTACCACATTTTGGACATGGGCTGTTACAGAATGCTCCGCGACATTGTTGGAAGCAGTTTGGGCTTTGAAGGAAAGGGACAAAAAGCCTTAAGGTCAGGAAAAGCGGTGAACACGACCGTTTTGATAAACGACATGATCGTCGATTTGTGCGAGCAAAGCAGTCCGGAACGCGGCATCACCTTTAGCGACGAGTACTTTAAGTTTATCGTGGAATTGCACAAGTTCAGCTATTCAAAAATCTACACGCATTGGCGCCTTAAGGAATTCCAAAACTACGCCAAGAACGTAATCGAAACAATTTACAGTGTTTTGGAAAGAACGCAAATCTACGCTCAAAGGGGCCGCCTTTCAAGCGCCTTGCGCTACTTTCCCCGCCTCTTGGAAAACTTTGAGGACTGGCTGATCAAGTACACAAACTACGCTCCGATAAAACAGCCCGACAGAAAGCGCGTGTTGCGCTACGCCACGCCCCAAGTCTTTGACATAACAAACGACGAGTCGTGGCAAAAATGCTTGATTGAATACATCAGCGGAATGACAGACCAATTTGCCATTGGCCTGTACGAAGAAATAATTTCGTTTTAATTAGACGCGGTGCATCGCGGAGAAGACGGCCTCGTTCATGACGTTGATTTCGACGCCAATCTTTTTTCCCAAATCCAACATTTGGTCCCTGAAGCTGTCGATTGTAAGGTCGGCCTTGTCAAGGTTTACCATAAGCATCATGACAAAATTGCCCGAAAGAATTGACTGGGTGATGTCTATGATGTTGGCGGAATGTTCCGACAAAAAGCTAGTTACTTTGGCTACAATGCCGACTTTGTCCGAGCCGACTACGGTAATAATCGCGTTCATATTTGCCATTATAGTAAAAATGCGCTAAAATGGCAACATGAAAAAAAATTTAGTAAGCTCTGGAATTAAGCTTTCTTTTTTGACGTTAATTTCCCGCGTTTTGGGCCTGGTCCGCGAAATGACCAAGGCGCGCTTTTTGGGAACGTCTTCTTTGGCCGACGCCTTTGGAATCGCCTTTTTGATTCCCAACCTTTTGCGACGCCTTTTTGCCGAAAACTCAATCTCAGTGGCCTTTATCCCCACTTTCCGCGGCTACTTGGAAAACAAAAAGTCCAAGGAAGAAACGCTGGAATTTGTCCGATCGACGTTCACCTTAATTTCCTTCTTGACCGCGTGCGTCGTAAGCCTTGGAATCTTGGCCGCGCCGATAATCGTCCGCATTTTCCTTAAGGGCGAGGAAGCGGCGCTGATTGCCGAAACCGCCCTCCTTACCCGCATTATGTTCCCCTACTTGTTCGTGATTTCGGTCGCGGCCTGCTTTCAGGGAATCCTTAACGGCGAAAAAATCTTTTTGCCCTCGGGCTTTACGCCGATTCTTTTTAACCTTTGCGTTATTTTTGGAACGTATATCCTTTCGCGCAAAATGGAAAACCCGGCCCGCGCGATGTCGGTCGGAGTTTTGGTCGGAGGAATCACGCAGGCCGCCTTTCAGCTTCCCTTTGTGGCAAAGGCCGGCTGGCCAGTACGATTTGTCGGCTTGAAGAAAGCCTTTACCAATCCGGGAACGCGCCAAGTTGTCGCCCTTATCGTTCCGACGATTATCGGAATGGCAAGCTACCAAATCAACGACATGGTAAGCACCGCGCTTGCCGGCCGCGCCGGAACGGGCATCGTCTCCAGCCTCCAATACTCTTTGCGCCTGCAGGAATTGATTTTGGGAGTCTTTGCAGTTTCTATCGGAACGGTAATCCTTCCCGACCTTTCGGCGTACGCCAAAAGCAAGCGCTGGGAAGAATACAACCAAATGCTGACCTGGGCGGTAAAAATCATCGCGCTGATTACGATTCCGATCACCTTTTACTCGCTGATCACCGGCCGCGAAATAATCCAGCTTGTTTACAAAACAAAGCGCTTTGACGAAAACTCCGTCGTCCTTACTTTGCGAGCCTTTACCTTTCACATAACCGGCCTCTTTTTCATCGCGGCCAACAGAATCATCTCGCCGGCCTTTTACGCGCAAGGAAACACAAAGCTTCCGACGCTGGCTGGAATCATAGGCTTTGCGGTGAACATCACGCTGGCCTTTGCGCTTTCGTTCAAGTGGAGCGGAGGCGGAATCGCGTTCGCGCTTAGCGCCGCAAGCTTGGTCAACACAATCGCGCTCTTTGCCTTTTTGAAAAAGCTAGAATCTATTGACGTAAAGGCCGCCGTCCATCAAACGATCATTTACTCGCTAAAAATGATTGTTCTTTCTTTAATCGCCAGCGTTCCGGCCTGGTTCGCCCACAATTTTTTTGTCCAGCAGTTTGGCGGGATGGGCCGCCTTTTGGGCAACGGACTTCCGCTTTTGTTGACGGCGGCCGTTTTTGGCGCTATCGGAATCGCGCTCCTTTTTGTTACCAGAGACCGCGTCGCCTTTAGCTTCCTTAAAAGAAAATAACGCTTTTGACAGAGGAGCGGCTTTTCGCTAAAATACAATTATGAAAGAAAAGACAAAAGACCAGCTTGTAAAAATATATTCAGACCGCCGAGAGCGCTTCATTGAAAAGATGAAGGCGGAAAACATTGACGCGGTGATTTTTGAAGACAGCGAAGACCACCGCGACCCCAACGTCCGTTATTTTTCGGGCCACCCAAGCGACGCCGCCTTAATCATAAACCAATCGGGCGCTTGCGTCTTGATTCCCTGGGACGAAAACCTAGCGCGCCAAAACGCTTTTGTGGACAAGATCGTTCCCTCCACCAGATACGAACGCAACACCTTGCGCGCGATAAAGGCAGTTTTGGGCACGATGAAATTCAAAAGCCAAAAAATCGAAATCAGCCCCGCCACGCCCTACCCCAAATTTTTGGAATGTGTTGACGAGCTTAACGTTTACGACGTTCTCTGCAAGGAAAAAGGCGTCCACTCCTACGCGACAAAAATGCGCCAAACAAAAGACGAATACGAAATCGAGCTTGTAAAAGAAGCGGCGCGCGTCGGAGACCTTATCATCGCCCAAATCGAAAAGCAAATAAAGAGCGGAAAAATAAAGACCGAAACAGATGTGGCCCTCCTGATCGAAAAAGAATGCCGCGCCCACGGCTGCGAAAAAACCGGCTTTGACACTTTGGCGGCAGGCCCCGCGCGAAGCTTTGCCATCCACGCATTTCCCGGATACACGGCCGGCGAATGGCCCGGAAACGGCCTTAGCATTTTGGACTTTGGCGTTGTCTACAAGGGCTACACAAGCGACACTACGCTCACCGTGGCCAAGGGAAAGTTGAGCCCGGAGCAAAAAAAGCTTTTGGACTTGGTTCAAAAGGCCTACAACGAATGCCTTGAACTTTACAAAAAGGACGTTCCCGTAAAGGCCGCCGCCGCCAAGGCCGACGAAATCTTCGCAAAAGCCCACCGCTCCATGCCCCACGGCTTGGGCCACGGAATCGGCCTTGAAATCCACGAAGCTCCCTTTGTCCGCCAGCGCGCCGACCCTGAATGCGTTTTTAAGCCGGGAATGATCGTAACGCTGGAGCCAGGCCTTTACGACCCGGAACTTGGCGGCGTCCGCCTGGAAAACGACGTTCTGATTACAGAAGACGGAAACCAAGTCATCAGCCGCTCAAAAATATTGGTCATTGACTGAGCGCGGATATTGACTAAAAGCGCGATTTCTGTCATAATATACAAACTTGACGGAACTCCGCAAAAAGGAGGTGAAAAACACAATGGCAACAATTTTAGTTGAAGATTCTGAAAATCTTGAAAAAGCGATCAAACGCTTTAAGAGAATGGTAGAAAAAGAAGGCATCATCCGCGAATGGAAAAAGCGCGAGTACTACGAAAAGCCTTCCACAATTTTGAACCGCAAGAACAAGACCTTGGCTCGCAAGCTTATGAAAAAAAACCGCAAGCCGCACGACAGCCGAGCGTCTTACTAAGACAAAAAAAAACCGTCCTTCGCGGACGGTTTTTTTTTGCGCGCCCAGCCTTTTATCTAACAAAAGCCCAAAAAAACACCGAAAATTTAGTATGACTTTCCCCAAAAGGGCCGCGCGCTATTTGGCCGCGCTTTTTTTCTTATTCTTTCTCTTTGCAAGCCAATCTTCGGCTGTGCCAAACGCTCGCGCTAGGGATTTTTCAAACGCAAAAGTCGAATGGAAGGCTTTGGAAAACGCTCCCTTCATTCAAATCGCGGACTACAAGGAAATCCAGCTGACCATCCATTGCGCCAAAATCGACTTGACGGCGCCCGGCCTTACAATCCAAATGCTGCCGCAAAAATCCGCTTCGCAAGAGGCTTGCTATGTTGAGGACTTTTGCAAAAAGAACGGATCGCTTTTGGCCTTTAACACAACCCCCTTTTACGTAATGGACGGCGGCCGCAAAAAAAGGCATGCAACGGCCGGCCTTTGCATAAACCAAGGCCAAGTCAATTCCAGGCCGCTAGGAAGCTATTGCGCCCTAGCCTTTTACGGCTTTGAAGACGGAGCCAAGTTTTCAAGCCGCAAGGCAAAGATTTTCGCGACGCAAACCGACAAAGAAATCAAGGACGCCTATTACGCGGCCGGCGGATTTTGGCAAATCCTAAAGGACAAAAAAATAATTCAGTTTAAGGAATTGCGCGACTCGCGCACAGCCGTCGGCTTGGACAAGGACGGCCAGACACTTTATGTAATCGCGGTCGAAGGCGAAAGCCCCTCAAAAAGCGCGGGACTCAGCTATATGGAATGCGCGGAATTTTTCTTGGCTTTGGGCTGCGAGAACGCGATGGAATTTGACGGCGGCTCTTCAACGCAATTTTGCGTGAACGGAAAGTCCGCCTTGGGCTACAAGAATTACGTTAAAGTTCCGGCTCTTCTTGCGTTTGCTCTGGAACACTAGGCTCTGCGGCGACGGGCTCTTCTGTTTCCAATTCGATGTAATAAAAATCCGAGATTCCGTCTTTTACTTGAATCGTAACGTTCACAATTTTATAACCCTCTCTTTTTATTTGAACGGCGTAACGGCCGGGAACCAAGCCGGTCGCCTTTAAGGGAGTCAAGCCGTGGTATTCGCCGTTAACGTAAAGCGCCGCTTTTGGAACGTTTGTCTTAAAAGTGGCCGAAGTTTGGCCGCTTGGAATTTCCTCAAAGCGTTCCGGCAAAAAAAAGTCGGAAGAAAAATCCGCTTCCTTTGAGCCGACTTCAAAAGCGGCCCTGCCCTCTTCCGCATTCCTTCCGCTTGCGCAAGAAGAAAGGGAAAGAAAGCCCAAAAAGGCGGCAGACAAAAGGATTCCCTTAACAATGTATTTTGATCCAAGCATGCCTTCATTCTATAAGATTAAACGTCTTCTTTCAACAGATTATGTTCGTTAAAACTAAAATAATCGTCCTTTGTGATTATTATGTGGTCCAAGACGCTTATCCCCAAAATGTCCGCCGCCGAGCAAAGGCGCTTGGTTGTTTCCATGTCTTCTTGGCTTGGCGACGCGTTCCCCGACGGATGGTTGTGGGCCAAGATTACCGCGCTGGCTCCGGCTTGAACCGCGTCGTAAAAGACCTCGCGGGGATTTATAATCGCGCTGTTGGAATTTCCCAAAGCGACGATTTTTTGGCTAATTATCTCCCTTGTGCCGGAAAGCGACACCGCTATAAAATGTTCGCTGCTCTTAAAGGCGTACTGCTTTATGAACGGAAGCAAGTCCTGGGGAGCGTTTACCACCGCGTTAAGGTGGGATGCCTTTCTCCTTCCAAACTCAATCGCCGCGGCAATCGCAAGAGCCTTTCCCATTCCTACGCCAGGAATCCTAAGAAAATCGTCAACCAAGCTTTTGCTTGCGGTAAAATCAATCGTGTCCAGCATTTTGTAGGCGATTTCCTCTACGGGCATGGCCTTGGTTCCGCTGCCCAAAATAAGCATCAAAAGCTCGGCGTCGCTTGGGTAATTCATTCCGCGCGCAAAAACCCGCTCGCGCAAATCTAATTTTGTTTTTCCCATGCCTATAAGATAGGAGTTTTTTTAATTATTTTGGCGCAAATTCTGAAAAAAATTAAAAAATTGTCGTTCCGACGTAGGGGGCGCCGTCCAAAATGTTCTTTGTGTTGGCGTTGTTCTTTCCGGCGGAACAAATTACGGTAAGGCCAAGCTCGGCGGCCTTTTTGCTGGCGATCGGGTCAAAAGGAACGTTCTTTCCGGGAACCCATTCGTCGCCGACCATTTTTCTAAAGTCGGCCCAAGAAATGTTGTCCAAGGGCTTTGCGTCGGGATTCTTTCTGGGGTCGTCGGTGTAGACTTTTTCGATGTTGCTAAGGTTGACCACAGTGTCCGCGCCAAATTTTTCGGCAAGCAAAACCGCGTCGTTGTCGCTAGAAAAGCCGGGCTTCCAGCCGCTGGCAACAAGCACCTGTCCCTTAAAGTCAATGTCGGCGGTGGGATTTGTTACAACGTCGTTTTGGCAAAGAGAGCCAAAGGAGGCCTTTAAAAGCTGCGCGTTGATGCGCGTTGCCATTACGCCAATCCAGTCGGCGGCGGAATTTTCAGCTTTGGCGGCAAGCGAGGCGCAAACATCCTTATAGGCGTTTTGATAAACGCGGGCTGGAGCTCCGCCGCCAGCAACCAAAATCAAACGGCGGCTGGAATCTTGGGCCAACCAATCCGAGGCCATTTTTACAAAGGCCGCCAAAAAATCCACGTCAGGCTTGTCAGGCGCGATCATCGATCCGCCAACAGATAAAACTTTTGTCGTCATAATTTACCTCCTTTAGTATATACCCAAGACCGAAGGAACGATCCAATACGAACTGTAGCTTTCGACATCGGCGCTGGACTCTTCCCAAATCGACTGCATGGCAAACGAGCGCGGAATGTTGACAGTCTTGTTGCTAAGCAAAGACTGCTTCATGGCCTTGTAGCTTAAAGAAAAAGCAACGCGCTGAGCGTCAATATTTCCAAAATAAGGCTTTCTGTAAGTTGACTCGCCTTGGAAGGGCTTAAAGTCCATTCCCGCTCCAAGCGCCGCGTCAACCGGAACCCAGCCGTAATCTTCAAGGTAGAACTCGTTCCACCAGTGGTTTCTTGAATGCTTGTCCGCGTCAATCAAAACGCCGCTCAACATTCTGCAAGGAACGCCAGCCGCGCGCAAAAGGGCCGCGTACAAAACGGCAAAGTCGTAGGCGTCGCCCTTCTTTCTTTTTATCAAGTCAAGAGGATCGGCGTCGCCGTGCCGAACCTTTGGCAAAACGCTGTAGTTGGCGACAAAGTAATCAAAGATCAATTCGGCTTGGCGGTAAGGATTTTTTACTTGGAAAATAATCTGCGGAAGCAAATTCAAAACCGCTTTGTCGTTTGAAGGAATTATCTCGTCGGCGCGAGTGTAAGCCTTGTAAAGCATTCTGTCCTTATCCCTAAACGGAATGACGTTGTCCTTCCAAATCTCGCACTCCAAGCCGCAAGAAGTTACTACAAAATTTTGGCGCGCGCCGGCGGAATTCTTTGCGGAAGTTTTGTCAGCGGCGGACACTTGAAAAATAGACGCCCCCCTGTATTCCAAGAGCGCCGGCTCGGGAACGCTTTCGGTAAGGACTGCTTGCGGCTGCCAGGCGAATGTTACGGGACGCGGCAAATGAATCGTCACCGCGGCGTCGCCCGTTCCCTTTATGTTGTAAAAATCCGCTCCCACTTGCAACAAGTAAGTGTGTTGGCTTGACATATGCTTAAGGCCCATGCGGCTTCGCACGGCAAAGGGCTGCAAAGTGGATCGGCCTTCGCTTGTAGCCACAAAAACAGATCCGCTTGTGGCTCCTTCGGGAACGCGAACACGGATTTCGTTCTCGCTCCAATACTCATAGTCATAGTCAGCCTCGCTTGGAGTGACAAAACCTATGTAGGCTTTTCGCTCGGCCTCGACTCCCGTTCCAGCCAAATCAGGAATGTTCTCTTCCCTGTCATTGCTCCTGTAGGTGGTAAAGTAAACGTTTGAGTCTCCCCTGCTTGATCCAAAGTTTCTTCCTGTGATCGCAAGGATTTGGCCCGGCGCGGCTTCTTGAACGGAAAGCTCGCTTATGATCGGAATGCTGAACATGGGGTTTTCGGGCATCTCGATGGGAATCGCCAATTCGTTGGCAAAGAATTCAGGGTTGGATTTTCCTGCGCGGGTGACGACGTAAACCAAGCCGTCTTCGGTGTTGCCAGGAACGATTACCTTAATCAAGTCGTCGTCCCAAGAAACGTAGCCGCTTTCGGTCAAACGGTTTCCGCACAATTCAACGTAACTAAAGCCGCGCGACTGGCCAAAGTTCTGGCCCCGCAAAATCAAAACGTCGCCCGGAGCTCCGACGCTTGGAGCGATTTCGCTCAACACCGGCTTTCGTAAAACCGAGCGCGTAAAAAACAAAAGCAAAGAAACCCCTGCGGCGATCGCCAACACAAAGGCAAAAAACCGCGCAAGGGGAGATTTTCGAAGCGTATAAGAAATAAGGTTCACTTTAAGAAGTCCAAAGTGTCAAGGCGAGCGTTTGAAACGTTTGTCGCAGAAATTGAGTTTAAGCTTGAAAGCTTGGTTACGCTGATTGTCAAACCGTCGTCTTGGTCAGAACTGTCGCTCTTAAGGCTTTCAAAATCGCTGGCCTTTATCGCAAGCGGAGTCTCCGCGTTTTTGCTAAGGGCAACGTTTGTAATTCCACCGTCTACGATAATGTTGTTGTCAGCGATCGCCTTGTTTGGCTTTACCGCGGAAACAGCCAAAACGCTTTCGTCAACGCCCTTAAGGCTTTGGCCGGCCCTCATCTTAACCGGAAGCATAAGGGCAAAGACCGCGGCGGCCGCGGCGGCAATGGGAACAAAGTTTGTGATGCGAACGATGTTCTTGTTGGGCTGAGAGGCGCTTACAACCTTTGAGAAACGCATGCGGCTTTGCAAGCGGTCAAAGCTGGCCGCCTTGAAATCATCCGAAACTTCAATCAAACGGGCGTCCGCCGCAAAGGCCTCGTGAACGGCCTTTAGCTTTGCAAGCTTGGCCTGGCACTTTTGGCAAGAAGCCAAGTGGGCCTCATAGTCCTTGACAAAATTTTGGGGCAATTCGCCGTCGAGATAAATTGAATGAATGTCGTTCTCAGGACAATGAAACATCATCTTCTCCTATAAGCTTAGCAAGTTGTTCTCTCGCTCTAAACACTCTAACTTTTACGTTGCCCTCGGTTATGCCCAAGGCCTTGCCGATTTCCTTATAATTCATATCGGCGTATTCACGCAGAACCAAAACTTCGCGCAGGTTGTCGGGAAGCTTTTGCAAAGCCTCCTTTGCCTTTTCTATCGTTTCCGCGCGCAACGCGTCCGTCTCGCCGCTGGTCACTTGCCTGCGGTCTTCGTAGAACTCCCGCTGCAAGGCTTTTTTTTCGCGGCCCTTGCGCTTGACGTAATTGAGCGACGCGTTTTTTACAACCCGGATAAGCCAGAACGTCGCGTCGTTTATCGTCGGAAACTGCATCGCCTTTTCATTCGCCTTAATGTAGGAATCGTGGACCAAATCTTCCGCGGCTTCTTCTTCGTTCACGATTCTGTATGAAACCTTGAACAGCAAGTTAAAAGTCGCGTCGTAGATTTTTTTGAAGTCCCCTTCATCCGCGGCGTTAAGGGCGCTGGTTTCGCTCTGATTCTCGCTTATATCTTTAACCACAAAAACCCTCAATAGTTACAAAAATTATTGTCTTTTCCATACTACGCCGGAGGGCGTATCGACAATCACGATTCCGCGGGCCGAAAGCTCGTCGCGGATTTTGTCGGCCTTGGCAAAGTCCTTGGCCTTTTTGGCGGCGGTTCGCTCGGCGACCAAAGCGTCGATTTCGGCCGCCTCGGGATCGCCTTCATGGGCGTTCTCGCTTGAAATCTGGGCGCTAGAGGCGTTTTTTAGGCTCTCCTTGGCAGATTCCACCAATTTTAAGCCCAAAACGCTGTCCATCTGCTCCATAAGGGCCAAAGTTTGGTCGGCCGGAACGCCCTCGTCCTTTATGGCCGTCTGTAAAACGCCCAAGGCGGCCGGAGTTCCCAAATCGTTTTCCATCGCCGCGGTGAACTTTCGCAAAGTTTCCTGGGCTTTCTCTCCCAAAGAAGCGGCGGCCTTTCCGCCGGCGGCCTCAAAAACCTTGGCCGCTCTTTTTACCAAAGACGCGCGGGAATTTTTGGCCGAATCCATAGAATTCCAGCTAAAGTTGGCCGGGCTTCTGTAATGCGCTCCCAGCAAGAAATAGCGGTAGTCAAGCGGGTCATAGCCCTTGTCGATCAAAGACTGCAAGGTAAGGAAGTTTCCGCTAGACTTGCTCATCTTTGTGGCGCCCTCGATAACCAAAAAGGCGTTGTGGAGCCAGTAGTTGACCCAAGGGCCTTGCGCCCGGTCTTCCGCGCTAAAGGAGCCTTCAGACTGCGCGATTTCGTTTGTATGGTGCACGGGAACGTGGTCTATTCCGCCGGTGTGGATGTCAAAATGCTTTCCAAGGTACTTCATGCTCATCGCCGAGCACTCAATGTGCCAGCCAGGATAGCCCTTGCCCCAGGGAGAATCCCAAACAAGCGCCTGCTCCTCAAATTTGCTCTTGGTGAACCATAGGACAAAGTCTTGCGGATTCCGCTTGTTTTGGTCGACGACGACGACCTTTCGCTTTCCGGCGCCGGCCTGCAAGTCGTCAAGGTTAAGGTTGGCCAATTTTCCGTAGTCAGGATAGGTGGAAACGTCGTAGTAAAGGTTTCCGCCGGCCATGTAAGTGTGGCCGTTGGCCTCGATCTTTTTTATCAATTCGATCATTTCGGGAACGTGGTCGGTGGCCTTGCAAACCACGTCGGGGCGGAGTATGTTCAAGCGGTCGATGTCGCTAAAAAAGGCGTCCGTGTAGAATTTGGCGATGTCCAAAACCGACTGCTGGCGCTCCTTTGCGGTCTTGAGCATTTTGTCTTCGCCGTCGTCCGCGTCGCCGGTCAAGTGGCCGATGTCGGTGATGTTCATCACGTGCTTTTTTTTGTAGCCAAGAAAGGTCAGCGTGCGGTCAAGCGTGTCCAAAAAGACGTAGGCGCGCAAGTTTCCGATGTGGGCGTAGTTATAAACCGTGGGTCCGCATCCGTAAAAGCCGCAAAAGCCCTGCTGGAGCGGAACAAATTCCTGCAATTTCTTTCCCATCGTGTTGAAAAGTTTTAACGCCATAAAACCTGCCTTGCAAAACGCCGTCGTTTTGGTTATACTGAATTGAATGAATAGTATAGAACAAATCGCCGAGAATTTCAAGTCAAAAAACATCGGCCTTTTTTTTAACGAAGCCCTTTCCTCCCGCTCCTCCTTTAAAATCGGAGGAAAAGCCGCGCTTTTAATCGAACCCGCCGACGCGGACGCGCTGGCCTTTGCCCTTTCGGAGATTAAAAAAAACGCCATCCCCTGCTTTGTCCTTGGAGGCGGAACCAATGTCCTTTTTGACGACTTAGGATTTGACGGAATCGTCGTCTCCACCAAAAGACTGTCGGACATTTCGATTGTCGGAACGGACGGCAAGACCATAATCCGCGCGGCCGCCGGAGCCAGCATGGCGGCCTTGGTGTCATTCGCCGAGCGCGAATCCCTTACAGGCCTAGAAGAATTCGCCGGCCTCCCGGGAACGGTTGGCGGCGCCGTCTACATGAACGCCCGCTGCTTTGAAAAGGAAATCTCAAACGTCGCCGCCACAATCCAATGGCTGGAGCCCGCCCCCCAAGACGGCGCCTTTGCCTTGCGCGAGGCGGCCTTTGCCCCTTCCGACTGGGCATACAAAAAATCGCCCTTTACCGGGACTGGCCGAATCGTCGTCAGCGCCCAATTCGTTCTGCAAAAAGGAAACGCGGAAGAATGCGCCAAACGCGGCGCCGCCTTCATTCAAGCCAGAAAAGACAAGGGGCATTACAAAGCCCCCTGCGCTGGAAGCGTCTTTAAGAACAACCATGCCTTTGGCCGCCCGACAGGAAAAATAATCGACGAACTGGGATTAAAGGGAGAAAAGCGCGGGGGCGCCCAAATCGCGCCCTTCCACGGCAACATTATCATCAACGCAGGCGGCGCCTCGTCGGCCGACGTCCGCGCCCTGATCGACTTGTGCAAAAGCGCCGCGCAAGAAAAGTTCGGCTTTAAGCTGGAAGAAGAGATTGTGGTGGTTTAAGGCCGCCCAGGCTTGAAACGTTCCCCAGTAAAAAAACTCTCTTTTTTTTCCAAAAAATTCGCTTTTTTATTGAATTTTTTTCCATTTTGCGCTAAAATAGATTGATATTATTTAGAGGAAGTTTCGGTGTTACAGCTTTCATTTGTTAATTATAAAAAAGGCGCTGCAATTGTTGTAGAAGGCAAAGCGCAAACTGACAGATTTTTCATCATTCAAGTTGGCCAAGTCCAGTGCGTCAGCGAAGTAAAAATCCCCGGCCAGGAGCAAGTAATCCTTGGCCCCGGCGACTTCGTAGGCGTTATTCCTTGCATGTCCAACCACTTGCAGATTGAAACTGTAATCGCAATGACCGACGTTACCGTAATCGCGGTAATGCGGGACCAATACCCGGAATTGATCGCAAAGAACACACCGGTCGCCATGAAGATCATCCGCACATTCGCCAACAAAATGCGCGTGTTGAACGGCGTTCTTACAAAGCTTACATTGAACAACGTTGCCTCCGAATCGCCTGAACAGCTTTTTAGCGTGGCAAGCTTTTACGACAAGGCCAACCGCCCCGACGTGGCGATTTACGCCTACTACCAATACTTAAAGAATTGTCCCAACGGAGCGAACGCCGAGACAGCAAAGCAGCGCTTTGTGGCCTTAAAGCCAAGGTCTCACGCGGTTTACTTTGAGCCGACAGAAGAGATGACCCGCAAGTATCCCAAGGGAACGATGATTTTCTGCGAAAACCAATCAGGCGCGGACATGTTCATCATCCAGTCGGGAGAAGTTTCAATCAGCAAAGTCGTTGACGGAAACGAAGTCACTCTTGCCGTTCTTAAAAAAGGCGACATGTTCGGCGAAATGGCCTTGTTGGAAAACAAGCCCCGCTCCGCCACGGCAATCGCCCACGAAGAATGCGTTTTGATGGTAGTCAACCGCAAAAACTTTGACATGATGGTAGCGACCCAAGCCCAGCTTATCGCGCGCTTGACCACAACATTGGCCGAACGCCTTTGGGCCTTGCACCGCCAGCTTACAAACAGCCAGATAAAGGAATACTCGCACAAATTGATCGACATGCTTGCCTTGCAGTTGGAAAAAGCCAAGCTCAACATCACAAGCACTCAGGGTTTCCAGACAAACATTTCTGTCCAGGACTTGGTCACAATGTGCGGAATTCCTATGAACCACCAAGCCCAGGCCATCAACGACTTCACAAACTTGGCGCAGCCCAAGATTGTCGGCGGAAAGATTTACGTTTCAAAGCCCAGCGAGATCATCAAGTCCGCGGCCTTCTACCGCTCAAAAGCCTAAGTACCAAACCTAAACTTTGGGCGGCCTTTTTCCGATAATGGAGTTATGAAAAAGGCTTTTTTTCTTTTGACAGCGTTTCTCTCGTTGACGGCGTTTACCGCGGCCGCCGAATCATTGCCTAAAGGTTATGGCGGAGTCGAGTTGGGCATGTCCTTGGACAGCGCCAAGCAGGCCTTAAAAAGCAAGAGCGACTTTGGATACGCCGGCGACCGCGACGTTTCTCTTTTGCCAGGCGACGCCCGAGTCTTGATAGAAACCGATTCCCGCAACATGCAAAAACACGGATTTTTGACCCAGTGCTGGTTCCAGTTTTACCAAGAAAATTTGTATTCCATCATACTCAACCTAAACCCAGAGCGCGTTGACCACTACAGCGTCTACACAGCGCTTGTAAAAAAATACGGCGAGCCCAACGAGTTTAGCCCCGAGCGAAGCGTTTGGAAAAACGACAGCGTAACGATGAGCCTTGAGCGGCCGCTGACCTTAAAGTACACCGACAACAAAACGCTTGAAGACTTGTCTCAAAAATCCTTGGTTCAAAAAAACGGCTGGGAAGTCACTCGCCAAATGTTCTTGGATGAACTATGAAAGACCAAAATGGAATGACGCCGCATAAGCCGCAACATTCGCGCTCGCAACAAAACTCGCGCGAACAGCGGACTGCATTCAGCGCAAAAAAACTCGCGGCCGTTTTTGCCGCCGCCATTCTCTGCCTCTACTCCGCTTCTTGCCAAAAAGGAAATCCCAAGCTTAAGACAAAAACTTTAAGCATAGCCACGGCGTCGGGCGCCAGCGTCACTCTCGCGGCTGAAATCGCCGACACGCCCCAAACGCGCGAAAAAGGCTACATGTTCCGCAAAAACATTCCCGACGGAACCGGCATGCTTTTTATTTTTGAAGAAGACCGCGCCTTGCGTTTTTGGATGAAGAACACGCCGACGCCTTTAAGCATCGCGTACATCGACTACAAGGGACAAATAAAAGACATTCTTGACATGAAGCCCTTTGACCTTACTGACGTTTGCGCGTCCGGCTATGTGCGGTACGCGCTAGAAGTTCCGCAGGGCTGGTTTGACCGCGCGGGCGTCAAGGTCGGCGACAAGTTGTCGTTGGACTTCTAAAGCTTTTCCAGACGCTCCAATTCCAAAGCGGCGATTTTGTCGTTGGGATCGTATTCCAAAACAGTTTGAAAATATTTTTGCGCTGTAGAAACGTCGCCCTGCTTTAAGGCGGCGTATCCAAGGTTTGAAATTATCTTTGTGTTTTCGGGAGCGATTTGCAAAGCCTTTAGCAAATGCGCTTGAGCTTGGTCAAACTTTTTTTGCTCCATGCAACAAATGCTAAGCTCGTTGTAGCAGTCCGCGTTTTCGTCTCCGCCGCATTCAAGCGCTTTGTTAAAGGCGCCTTCCGCGTCGACGTATCGGCCCAAGCGCCTTAGTCCCCAGCCCAACATAAACCAAGCGTTCCAAACGTCGGGGTTATGCTGCAAAAAGACGCGGAGCTCTTCCAAGCCTTTTTCTTCTTGGCCGGACTGAATCAGTTTGTAGGCGTTCTTAAAGCGGGCGTCGTCCATGTTGCCGTTTTTGATTTCGTTTATGATTTGCTGGGCGCGCTCTTTTTTGTAAATGCCGTTCTCTCCCAAGTCCTCGTCCTTTACGTCGCAAGTCAACGCAAGGAAAGACTCAAAGCAGCCGCGCGCGTTAAAAAAATCGTTGCGCTTTAAATAAAAGAAGCCCGCGTTAAAGAAAGCGTCCGGCGGCGGCGGATCGTTGTCCATCGCCATCTTGTAGTATTCTTCGGCGCTGGCGTCGTAAGCGTCCGCGTCTTCGTTAAGGCCGCTGCGCCTGTAACTGTCCGCGCGCTGGTCAAAGAAAAGAGCCGTGTTAAGAATGATGGCCACGTCTTCCGGATCAAAGCCGCGCAAGGCCATCAATATTTCTTCGGCAATGTCAAAGTCTTCGTTTTTGGTTTTTAGAATGGCGGCCGCGCTAAGTTCCTGCTTAAGATTGGGCCGCGCGTCTTTAATGATGTTCCTGTAATAATCCAAATGCTTGTTGCTTTTGTCATAAGCCAAAACCGTCAAGATGCCCGAAAGGATTTGCTCGGAGGTCAGTTCCTCCATGTTAAAATTGTCGGGAGAATCCTTGTCCTTTTTTTGAACAGGAAGAGGAATCGTCTTGTCGATATGCATCGCGTTTTTTGAAAGCTCAAAATTTTCAGGAAGCGAGATGTAGTAAATTGAATTTAATTGGGCGGAGCCGGTCATTTTGTCTCCGGAGCGGGAGCGCTGTCCGCGGCCGCGTCGGCGGGAGTTTCCGCAGCTTCTTGGGCAGGTTCGGCCGGAGCGGCGTCTGCGGCAGGCGCTTCTTCAACAGCGGCAGCCTCTTCCACAGGAGCGGCTTTCTCAACAGGCTGGGCTTCGGCAGCGGCCGCGTCGGCGGGAGCGGCTTCTGAACCAGCGGCCGCGTCGGCCTTGGCTTTTTCTTCCGCTTCCATTCTCGCCTTTTCTTCGGCGACGGCTTTTTCTTGCGCGGCTTTTGCGGCGGCAAGCTTTTGTTCCGTCGTCTCGGCGGGCGCGAAGACATGCTTTCGCAAGTTTACAAGGTAATTGTTGATTCTAATTCTATATGCGATCGGAACGGTTTTGTCGCCGAACTTGATCGACACCATTAAAATGTCTTTGCGGCCTTCGATCGGGCTGGACGCCACTACTACGCCGCCGACTTGAATAACTTCGGCCGGATCTTCAAAACGCATTTGCAAAAGAGCCTGCTGGTTTTCGACATACTTTTGAATGCCGACCATAATCAACTTGACTCCGCCAAACGAAAGGTCGCGAATAATGCAGTGCCTGGGCACGCCTTGAATTTGAACGATGGCCTCTTCTTTGGCCAGGCCCAACTTGCGCTTTACGTCGGCGTTAAGAATGATGCGTTCGTCCTTGCGGCGCATTGCGTTGGCGTTGGCGTCAAGCAACGTTCCCAAGCGCTCAATCAAATCATCCGGCGGCCGCTGGGTAAACGAAATCGTGATAATGGCCAGTTCCGCGGAATTCATGTAAGGCTTAATTTCGCTTACCCTTCCGTTGACAAAAAAGCTGATCATTTGTCCGTCGGAATTGTTAAAACAGAATCGGACGCTGACGGGCCCGGTCTCTTTTTGAGAAAGCATCGCGTAGGCGCCGCCCTTGATTCCGACGATAATGCGGCAAGCCATCAATGAAGTGGAATTAATGATGCAGGGCCATTGGTTTCCGTTGCACTTTACGTAAATTTGGCGTGGATCGACTTTTAGTATGCGCGTAATCTCTTTTGTGAACGTGATTTCTGAATCGCGATAATGGTCGTAATAGTCTTGCAGCTGCTGGGTTGTTACCAATGCCATAATAGAATATTATAAATCATAATCCGAGATAAGTCAACCTTCGCCGACCGTATTATTTTTGCCTAAAAAAAGGAGCGAAAAAAATTTGCCAAAATTCTAATGCGGTGTTATAATTATTGAATATTCCGCATGGCGGAAAAAAACTAAAAAACTTGTCATTTGACAAGAGGAGAAGAAAATGGGAAATTCAGCAAAAGCTAAATCAATTGGAAGATTGATCCTTCAGTTGGCCTTGGGCGCCATGCTCATCGTTGGCGGAATCTGGGCCTTGCAGGGCGGCGGCGACTTTGGAGCCAAAGCTTTGGCCAGTTGGCTTGGAAAGACATTCGGCGTCATTTTTGGCGTAATCGAATTGGTTGCGGGCGTTTTGCTCGTAATCGAATGCTTCACAAAGGACATCTTCGGAAAGTTCGACAACATCCTTGGCCTTATCATCATGATTGTTTGGCTTATCGCGATTGTAGTCGGCGACATCATCAAGGGCGACTTTGACCCCTTCTTGCCCTGGCTTTACAACTTTGCCGGCCATGTAATCATTTTGGGAGCCTTGTGGTCGCTCAACGACTAAGCCTCTAATTGCTAATTCTTAATTCGTAATTCTTAATTATGAATTAAGAATTAGCGTTCTTTTCCAGCCCTAGAAAGCGGCCAATTTTTTGTTGAGCAATTCCGTGGCCTGCTTGGGGTTGGCCTTTCCTTGGGAAAGCTTCATCACCTGGCCCATGAGCCAGCCGACGACGTTTGTCTTTCCGGCCTTAAAGTCCTGGATGGCCTTGGGGTTCTCAGCCAAAACTTTGTCAACCAAGCCTTCGATAAGGCCTGTGTCGCTCACCTGCTCCATGCCCTCTTCCTTGATAATCTCTGAAGGCATTTTGTTTGTGGAAAGCATTTTGGCAAAGACTTCCTTTCCTTGCTTTGAAGTGATTTTGTTTTCCTCCAAGGCGTTGGAAAGCTCGGCGATATGCGCGGGCGTAAGGGCAACCTCGCCGATCATCATGTTCTTTTCGTTAAGGACGGCAAGCAGTTCCGACAAAATCAAGTTGGCGGTTCGCTTGGCGCTCTTGGAATTTTTGGCGGCCTCTTCGAACCACAAGCTAAGTTCGCGCGTAGAAGTGAGCGTTTCCGCGTCAAAGTCGCTAAGGCCGAATTCCGCCTTAAAGCGGGTTCGCTTGGCTTCGGGAAGCTCTCCGACGCGGCTTCGGGCGCGCTCGATCAATTCCTCCTCAACGCTAAAGGGCTTGATGTCCGGTTCGACGACAAAGCGGTAGTCAACGAATGAGTTTTTGGTTCGCTGGACGACAGTCTTTCCAGCCGCTTCGTCCCAGCCCATCGTGACCTTAAAGCCCGGGTTGAATTCCTGCCTGTCGGTCTTGAACTCCTCCAGCTGGCGGGCGGCTTCGTATGTACACGCCTCGCGGATGGCCTTGAAAGAGTTGAGGTTCTTTATTTCCGATATAGGAGTGTGATAGAGCTTTCCGTCTTCCCAAACGTTAAGGTTGATGTTGGCGTCGCATCTCATGTTGCCTTCTTCCAAGTTTCCTTTTGTGACCTGGACGTAGCGCAAAATTTCCTGGACGGTCTGCATGAAAAGCGCGGCTTCTTCCGGGCTAGTCATGTCGGGCTTTGTCACGATTTCGATAAGCGGGGTGCCGGAACGGTTGTAGTCGATGTAGGAGTGCTTTCCTTCCATGTGGAGGGACTTGCCTACGTCTTCCTCAAGGTGAATGCGCTCGATGCGGACGCGGCGGTATTTTTTGTCGGCGCTCACGCAAGGCTCGCCCTTAAAGTTGTTGGGGCGGAATTTGCTTCCGCCGGGCTGCTCGTCCTTGGGATAATGGAAGAACGGAAGGTCAACGTAGCCGTCCGTGCAGAGCGGCAAGTCGTACTGGGTTATTTGGTAGCCCTTGGCAAGGTCGGGATAAAAATAGTGCTTTCTGTCAAACTTTGTGAAGCGCGCGATGTTGCAGTTGAGCGCGAGGCCCGCCACCGCTCCAAGCTCCACATAGCCTTTGCTTACGCGCGGCATGGCGCCAGGAAGTCCCAAGCAAACCGGGCAAACGCGGGTGTCGGGCATTCCGCCATAACGGTTTTCGCAAGCGCAAAAGGCTTTGGTTTTAGTCAAAAGCTGCGTGTGAATTTCGCAGCCGATTACGATTTCTGTTTTTTCGATAGGCATAGGTGTTATTGTAACAGAAATCGGATTTTCTTTCAACTGCGAATTGTGGAAAGCCCAAAACGCGCCGCGAAACCCAAAAGGCTATGCAAGACCTTAATTGCCGCCCGTCAACTCCATCGCCTTGGCCTTGACCGCGTCAAAGAGCGCGGCTTTGTCGCCGGCGTTGGCGCTGATCGTGCGGACAAAAACGCTTCCGGCTACTACGGCCTCAACGTAAGGGGCAAGCGCCTTGGACTGCTCGCCCTTGCTGATTCCAAAGCCGCCGTAAACCTTGCTTCCGCCCGAGGCGACTTTTTTTATAAAGTCGATTGTGTCTTGGCCGATCGTCGTGTCGCTTCCGGTGATGCCGGTTCGCAAGGCGGCGTAGATGTACTTAAAGCCCGCGCCCGCCATTTTTTGCAAGCGGTTGGCGCTCATGCTGGGAGCGGCGACGGGAATGTTTTCCATTCCGTTTTCGCGGCAAGCGGCGGTAAGTCCTTCGTCAAAGTCAAAAGGTAGGTCGGGAATAATCATTCCGTTAACGCCGGCGGCCGCGGCGCGCTTGCAAAATTCCTTTACGCCCGGAGTGAACACTAGCGAGCCGTAGCTCATAAGATAAATCGTAGTTTGCGGAAACTCGTCATGGATTTTTTTTATGAGCGAAAGGCCGTCGGCGGTCTTGTAGCCGCGTTCCAAAACTTTTGTGCACGCTCCCTGAATCGCGGGGCCGTCCGCGCTTGGGTCGCTAAAAGCCAATTGTATTTCCAAAATGTCCGCTCCGCCCGCGACCAAAGCCCTGGCCGCCTCAAGCGAAAGTTCGTCGGTGGGATAGCCCGCCACCAAGTGCGACATTAATTTTATTTTTGCCATGTTAATTCCTCCTAAAAGTACGGCTGTTCGCGCGAGCTTGGTTGCGAGCGCGAATGTTGCCGCTTATGCGGCTAGCAAACTCTTATTGGCTTGCGTTAGTTTTTATTTGCCGCTACGCCATTGACTCGGCGTCGTGAATGTCCTTTGCGTCTTCCAAGCGCTCTATTTCCGCGTGAAGGAAGTTTAGCCAAGCGTCTTTGCGGAACACAGGGCTTGTGATGAAAACATCCTTGTCGCCTCGGCCGCTCATGTTTATGACAAGCGCTTGGTCAGACGGAATCTCTCTTGCAAGCTTTATCGCGGCCGCTCCGGCGTGGGCGCTTTCGAGCGCGAACAAAATGCCTTCGTTTTTGGCAAAGAACTTTACCGCGTCCAAAGCCTCGCTGTCCAAGGCGCTTGTAAATTCAACGCGGCCTTTTTCGCCCAAGGCGGCAAGCTGCGGGCCGATTCCGCAGTAGTCAAGGCCGGCGCTGATTGAACGGGTCGCCAAAGCCTGGCCGTCGTCGTCAAGCAAAAAGCGGCTTTTGTAGCCTTGCATGATTCCGACGCGGCCCGCGTTTCCTGTCATGCGCGCGGCGTTTTGTCCAACGTTGGGGCCAACGCCTCCCGCTTCCACCGCGATTAAGCGCGGCTCTTTTTTGTCTATGAACGGAGCGAAAAATCCGATGGAGTTTGAGCCGCCTCCGCAGCAGGCAACCATCGCGCCGATTTTTATTCCGCGCTCGGCGCACTGACGCTCGACTTCGCGGCCGATCACGCTTTGGAACTCGCGCACGATGTCAGGAAAGGGCGCGGGCCCAAGGGCGCTTCCCAAAACGTAATGGGTGCTGTCAGGATTGGCCGCCCAGTCCCGCATCGCTTCGTTAACCGCGTCCTTTAGGGTGCGGCTTCCGCTTGTGACGGCGTGAACCTTGGCGCCATACAATTCCATCGCGGCGACGTTGGGCTGTTGGCGGCGAACGTCAACCTCGCCCATGTAAACAGTGCAATCCAAGCCAAGCTTCGCGCACGCGGCGGCAGTGGCCAAACCGTGCTGGCCCGCGCCGGTCTCGGCGATGATTCTTTTTTTGCCCATGCGCTTGGCAAGCAGGCACTGGCCGATAGCGTTGTTAATTTTGTGCGCTCCGGTGTTGGCCAAGCCTTCAAGCTTTATGTAGATTTGCGCTCCGCCCAAAATCTTTGTCGCCGTTGGAGCGAAGTAAAGCGGCGTCTCGCGGCCAATGTAGTCGCGCCTGATTATGTCCAGCTCGTCCAAAAAATTTTTGTCGGCCATGGCCTCCTTAAAGGCCGCGTCCAATTCGTCAAGCGGGCGGCGCAAAACTTCCGCCACATACTTTCCGCCGTATTGTTCAAAAAATCCGTCTGTTGATTGTGCCATTATAGTTCTCCAAAAAATTTCTTTAGCTTTTCCAAATCTTTTTTTCCGGGAGCGGCTTCCAACAAGCTGGAAGCGTCGATTAATTCGGGGGAATATTTTTCTATCACAACCCGAACGTTTTCCGCTCCCAAGCCGCCTGCAAGCCACAAGGGCGACTTTTTCTTGGCCTCAAAAACCAAGTCTTCGGCGACTTGCGTTCCTGTTCCGCCAACTTTGTCGCCAACCTTTGCGTCTATCAATACGCGCGGCTCGCCAAGGTTAAGAAGGCCTTGAACTTTGTCCAAGCTGTCCGCGCAGTTATCGCCGCCCCCAACGTTCGCGCCGCTCAAGTTTGCCGCGCAGTAATGGGCAAGCGACAAGTTTTCCTTGTCGGCAAAGAACTCGTTGGCCGCCCGCTCGCCGTGCAATTGAATAAAATCCAATACGCCTTGCCGCGCAAGGGAAAGGGCAGCCTTTGCTTGCAGGCTTGTCGTATCGATGATTACGCCGACTAAAAACGGCGCGGCTTTTTTTGCTTGCGACAAGTTCTGCAAAGCGGCGCGGACTTCGCGGACAATGGCTTCGCTGGCGTTGCGCGGAGAGGCTTCGCAAAAGACAAAGCCCAAAAAGTTCGCGCCAAGTTCCGCAGCGGCCATCGCGTCTTCTTTATTCGTAAGGCCGCATATTTTTACAAGCGGTGTTTTGGCCTTGCGAGCGTTCGCGATTTTTTTCCAAGCAAGCGCGTTGGGCGTTTCCGTTCCGGACACAAAGGCTTTTACAAAAGAGGCGGCCTTGCTTGTGTCGCGCGCGGCGGCTTCGCCCAGCAAAAGGCCCGCGAAGCCAAGGCTTCCGGCAAAGGAGGCTGCTTGGGCGGTCCTGATTCCGCTTTCAAAAACAACGTTGCAGTCCTGCCCCATCGCGGCCTTTATCTCTTCCAAAAAGCCAAGCGGCGTCAAAAGGTCGATCGAAAAATCCTTAAGGTCGCGCGCGTTCACTCCGCAAACAATTGCGGGAACGTTAGCGCCGGCAAGCGCTTTTGCCTCAACCAACTTTTGCAAGTCGTCCGCCAAGCGCAATTCCACAAAGGCCGTCATTCCAAAAGAAGAAACGCGCTCCAACATTCGCGCCAAGACTTCTTTTTCCAAAATGCGGGCGATGAGCAAAACCGCGTCCGCTCCGCACTTGTAGGCAATGTCGATTTCGTCCGGGAAAACCAAAAAATCTTTTCGCAAAACAGCCACGTCAACCGATTGGCAAACGCTCATCAAATCGCCAAGGTTTCCCTTAAAATAATTTTCTTCGGTCAAAACGCTTATCGCGGACGCGCCGGCCTCTTGGTAGGCCAAGGCGGTTTCCGACGCGTTCAGTTTTGGAGCGATGTCGCCCTTGCTGGGAGAGGCGCGCTTTACTTCCAAAACGACTCCCTTTTCTTGAATAAAAGGGTGGACGCGCCGCTTTCGCTCCTGGGGAATTTCGTAGCCAAAGTCAAAGCCGCGCTTTTCTATGTCGGCCTTGCGCGCTTCAACTATTTTTGTAAGTATGTCGAGCGCCATTTTAACCCGCCAATTCCTTAGAAACAGCTTGAATTTCCTGCAATTTTTTCAAGGCCTTTCCGCTGTCAATCGCGGCAAGCGCCATGTCGTAGCCTTCCTTTAAGGTCTTTGTTTTTCCGCTTAGGTACAAGACGGCGCCGGTGTTGAGGCCGATTGACGCGCGGATGGTTTTCTTTCCCTTTCCGTTAAGAACGTCCATAGCGAGCGCCGCGTTGTCCGCTCCGCTTCCGCCAAGAAGTTCCTCTTCCTTGGCGTCCGTAATTCCGAACTTGGCGGGGTCGATCGCGTAGCGGGTCTCGTTTCCGTTTCCGTCAATTTGGAAAACGTCGGTGATCGCGCAGGGGCTGATTTCGTCGTAGCCGTCGCGGCTTGCGATTACCATCACGCGCTTGGCTCCCAAAGCCTTTGCCGCGCGCGCGTAGGTTTCAAGCAAATCATGGCTGTAAACGCCAAGCACTTGGTAGTCGGGGCAAGAAGGATTTAGGAGCGGGCCCAAAACATTCATCACGGTCTTTACGCCCAAGGCCTTCCTTACCGGAGCGGCAAAGCGCATAGCAGAATGGTAAAGGGGCGCCATCAAAAAGGCGAAGCCTGTCTTTTGGGCAAGTTCCGCAGTCTTGTCGGGGCTTGCGCTGATGTTGATTCCGAGCGCCTCAAAAAAGTCCGCCGCTCCAGACTTGGAGGAAACGGCGCGGTTTCCGTGCTTGATCACCGGCTGGCCGCAAGCGTCGGCGACAATCGCCGAGAGCGATGAAATGTTAAAGCTTCCCTTTCCGTCGCCGCCGGTTCCAACGATTTCGGCGTGGCCCGAAAGCTTTAGCGGGAAAGACTTTTTCTTTTTAAGAAGGGCCTTGGCACAGCCTGTGATTTCGGACTCGGCCACGCCTTTGGCCGCCATCGCCACAAGAATCGCGGCCATTACGCGCTCGTCCATCATTCCGTCGGTCATGATGTCCATAAAGAATTCGGCCTGCTTTTCGGACAAGTCCTTTTTGAAAATCAACTGGTTAAGGTATTCGGCCACGGGAAGGTTTTCGCGGCGGTAGTTCAAAAAGGCCATGAAGAATTTTTGCACGTCAGCGCTCGCTATTGATTCCGGGTGGAATTGGACGCCTTCGATGTCGTACTTTTTGTGGCGAATTCCCATTATGTCGCCGTCGAAAGCGCGAGCGGTGACTTCAAAGTCGTCGCTTAAAGTGGACTCGTCAACGACAAGCGAATGGTAGCGCGTGAACTTTCCTTTTTTTCCGATCGCGCGGAAAAGACCCTTTCCGTCCAAGTCCATTTCTTCGACGATTCCGTGCTTGATGAACTTGGCTCCGACAATCTTCGCGCCAAAGGCTTCGGCGATCGCTTGGTGGCCCAAGCAAATTCCCAAAATGGGAATTTTTCCGGCAAAATACTTTATCGCCTCTTCGCTGATTCCAGCGTCGCGCGGAGTTCCAGGTCCCGGAGAGACGACCAAGTAGTCGGGCTTCATCGCCTCGATGTCGGCGACCGTCACCGCGTCGTTTCGGACAACCTCAACCTTTTCGCTTCCGTAAGTTTGCAAGGCCTGGACAACATTGTATGTGAACGAATCGTAATTGTCGATTACAAGTATCATTATTTTTCCTCCGTTTCGAAAGTGGCGATGAGCGCGCCGAGCTTTTCGTTGGTTTCCTCAAACTCGCGCTCGGGAACGCTGTCGTAAACGATTCCGCTTCCAGCTTGGAGCGTCCAAACTTTTCCCTGCTTTAAGGCGCAGCGGATCGCGATGCAAAAGTCCAAGTCGCCGTTGGGCCGAATGTAGCCCACCGCTCCGGCGTAAAAACGCCGCTTTGTCTTTTCCAAGCGCGAGACGATTTGCATCGCCGAAATTTTCGGAGCGCCGCTCAACGTTCCAGCGGGGAAAGAAGCGCGCAAAACTTGAACTGGCGAGATCCCGTCGGCGACGTCTCCCTCGACATTGCTTACCAAGTGGATTACGTGGCTGAAAGTTTCGGTTTCCATATATTGCGTGACCTTTACGCTTCCCGGAGCGCAAACGCGGCCCAAATCGTTGCGGGCCAAGTCAACCAGCATAAGGTGCTCGGCGTTTTCTTTTGGGTCGGCCAAAAGCTGCAGCTTAAGCTTTTCGTCTTCGGCCTCGTTCTTTCCGCGGCGAATCGTTCCCGCGATCGGATGGATTGAAGCGCGGCCGCCAACGACGCGCACCAAACTTTCTGGAGACGCTCCCGCCAATTGAAAGTCGCCAAAGTCGATGTACATCAAGTAAGGCGAAGGATTGATCAATCGCAAGCGGCGGTACAATTCCAAGGCGCTCATGTCGCACTCAAGCTGGATGCGGCGCGAGGGAACGGCTTGAACGATGTCGCCCGCGACGATATGCTTTTTTAGCTCGACGACTTTTTCGCAGTACTCTTTTTTGCTTTGCTCGATGTTGGTGATGACCTTGCAGGGCGCGGCTTCTTCGGTTTGCTCCATGTAAGAGAAGTCCATGTTGTTAAGCTTTTTCACAAGCTCGTCAACTTTTTTCTTTAAGTCGATTTGGCGCTCGGCGTAGTTCAGTCCAAAGATGTGGAGCTTTTCGGTAAAGTGGTCAAATACGATGTATACGTGGCCCGCGACAAAGCAGCACTCCGGAATGCGAAGCTCGTCAAACTGGTTTTCCAGGCGAACGGTGTCGCAGCGCTGGACAAACTCGTAGCTAAGGTAGCCGATTCCACTTGCGGGGAGCGGAATGTCTTTTACCGGGCATTCGTTTTGGCCGGCCAAGTAGACAAGCGCGTCAAGAACGTCGGCCTCTTTTGTTTGGCCCACGGCGTTTTTGCTTACGACGCCTTCCGCGTTAAAGGGCAAGCGGCGGCCGTCAATCAAAAAGGCCACGCCCTCCTCGTCCTGCACAATTTTAAAGGCTTCTTCGGCCATTATGATTGAATAGCGCTCGCGGCCCTTGTTAAAGCTGGCCGACTCCAAAATCGCCTTGGCCCCGATTTTTTTCGCCAGCGAAAAAGGCGTGTAGCGCTCGCTGGACAGGCAGACATAAACCGTGTCGTTTCTCTTTTGCATATTATTCTCCAAGTTCTGTTTCTACAAATAGAAACATCTTATAAGAGAAATATACAAGAGTTTTGTGTTTCTGTCAATAGAAACAAGAAAAAAAGTTTGTTTTTTTTTAAGGGAGCCGGCCTACCGTATCATGCTTTCCAGCGTGGCAAAGAGCGCGTCGGGCTCGACGGGCTTGCTTAGGTGCGCGTTTAGGCCGGCTTGCAGGCTGCGCTGGACGTCTTCGTCAAAGGCCTTGGCCGTGAGCGCGATGATGGGAACCGTCTTGGCGTCGTTCCGGTCAAGCGAGCGGATTTTCATCGTGGCTTCAAGGCCGTCCATCTCGGGCATGTTCATGTCCATCAAAATGGCGTCGTAATAGTTTTCTTGGCTCTTGGAGAACATTTCAAGCGCCTCGCGGCCGTTCGCCGCGCACTCGACTTGCATCTCGCGCATGTTCAAGACCATGACCATAATTTCGGCGTTGACTTCCATGTCTTCTGCAAGAAGAATTCGCTTTCCCTTTAGGTCGGCCTTGGCCTCCTCCGCGTTGGCCGCCTTTTTCTTTCCAATCGCGTAGCGGAATTCTTCCACAACGTTTGAAGCGAAAAGCGGCTTGGCCAAAAAGCTGTCAACGCCGGCCGCGCGCGCCTCGTCGGTTATGTCGTCCCAATTGTAGGCCGTAAGAATGATTATGGCCGACTCGGTTCCGACAATCGATCGGATGCGGCGGGTTGTCTCAACGCCGTCCATCTCGGGCATTTTCCAGTCAATCAAAATCAAGTTGTAAGGCTCGCGGCGCGCGTGGCGGATCTTGACCATCTCAATCGCCTGCTCTCCCGAAAGGGCGGTCTCGCACAAAAGGCCAAGGTTCCCCAAAGAAATCTTCGCGTTTTCGCAGGCGATCGCGTCGTCGTCGACGACAAGCGCGGTCATTCCCTTAAAGTCAACCTCGCCCATCTTTTTTACCGAGTCGTTTTTTTCGGAATCCAAAAGCGTTATCGTGACTGTGATTTCCGTTCCCTCGCCCTTCTTGCTCTTTACGGAAATGTCGCCGTTCATCATGTCGACCAAATTTTTCACGATCGCCATTCCAAGGCCTGAGCTTCCGTACTTGTTTCCGCCCGCCTGCTTTTCCTGCGCGAATGTGTCAAAAATTTTGGGAAGGAATTCCTCGCTCATTCCGATTCCGGTGTCGCGGACTGTAAAGCGGATCGTAGACTTTCCGGCAAAGCGGGCCACGCGCTCGACTCCCAAATTCACTTCTCCGCCCGTCGGCGTGAACTTGACGGCGTTGCTCAAAGTGTTTATGAGAATTTGGCGCAGCTTTGTGTTGTCGCCGATGTAGTAGTCGTCCAAAGTTCCGTTGATGTGGCAGCTGTAGTTCAACTGCTTTTCGCTGCACTGGCCGATAAAAAGCGTGTTGATGCTTTCGATGAATTTTGGAAAGAAGAACTCCTCGTTGTTTAGCGCCATGCTGCCCGACTCGATGCGCGACATGTCAAGAATGTCGTTTATCAAATTTAATAGGTGCTTGGCCGACACTCCGATTTTCTCCAAGTAGTCGCGCGTCTTTTCTGAAATGTCCGGGTCGTTGAGCGCGATGTTGTCCAGTCCTATGATGGCGTTCATCGGGGTTCGTATTTCGTGGCTCATGTTTGAAAGGAAGACCGTCTTGGCCTTGTTGGCGTCTTCGGCGGCGGCAAGCGCGTCGCTTAGGGCTTGGTTCTTTTGGAGCGAATCGCGCATCTCAGCGTCGATGTCCACAAAGCCGATTCCGACTTTGTGAATGTCTCTGTCGTGGTCGTCCTCGTTTCGCTTTACGCCGGCCATCTTTACCATGCCGTAACGGTCAACGCCGCCGCGCCTTGTCACAAAGCGATATGAAATGACCGCCTCTTTTTTTAGCGCGGCCTTGATGTTTTCCTTGCTCACGAATTTCAGGAACTCGTCGCGCTTGTCTTCGATTATGTAAGTGTTTGCGTATTTGGTGAAATTTTTTGTAAAGGGGAATGTTTGCCCTTCGTCGACGTTGCCCTTTAGGAACTTGTCCTTTCTGTAGCAAACGCCTTCGTCCTTGTCAAGGTCAACGTAGTAAACGCTTCGGTAGTCCGACGAAAGCGCGTTTATCATGTTGTCCTTTTCTTTTTCAACTTCAAGCGCAGCGTTCTTTTTTATTTGAACGACAATCACCGCGAACATTGCCAGGAAGACAAAGAAAACGATTACTGTCAAGACAAGGCTTCGCGTAAGCATTTCCTTTGAGACCGAACTTATCTCTTCGCTTATGACGCTGTCGCGAATCAAGTAAGTCAGCATCCAGTCCGTTCCTTGTATCGGAACGTAAGAAAGCGTCTCTTCGATTCCGCCGTAGTCAAAGGCGACCGCGCCTTTTTTGCCCGAAGAAAATTCGTCCGAGAATTTTTCGATGGAATAGCCTTCCTTAAAGTCGGCGTTTTTCATCGCCTCCAAAAGGTTGTCCTCGCTGGCCAAGCCGCCCAAAACCATGTTGGTCAAAGCCTCGCCCCTGCGCGTGTAAATGTTGCAAAAAGTTGTGTCGTTGTTGTCGGACTGAAGGGAAACGCCTTGCAGCATGTTGGCCATTCCGATTTCCATAAAACAAACCATAAACTTTTTTCCGTTAAGGCTCATGTTCTGGACGGGAATCGCGATGATGACTTTTTTGTCGCCGCTTTTAACGTCCTTTACAGAAATCTCAGGCTTTGACAAAGCGATGTGGTCAAAATTGTATTCGCCGATGTTTCTTTGCGTTCCAAGCGAAGTGTAAATCAAGCCGTCCTCGTCGACAAAGGCGAACTTTTCAAGGCCGTAGAGCTTTTTCATTCGCGCCTGGTAGGCCCTAAGCCGCTCCTCGCCGCTAAGGTCGGAACTGTCCATAAGGCTTGTGGCCACATAGATTTTGTCGATGTTGTTCTTTAGCGCGGTGGCGACGACTTGCTCGCGGCGGCCGGCCAGCTCGTCAAGGTACAAAAAGCTTACGGCGCGGACGGCCTTTTCGGTGTCGGACGAGGCTTTTTTTCCGACCAAAAACGTTCCGACGACGATTATAAAAAGCGCGGCCACTCCGCCCGCGATTACAGGAAAAAGCAAATTTGTCTTTTTGTTTCTCATAGCGTCTCCAAGCAAAAGGGCGCGGCTACAAAGCCTTTAGTTCGTTTCGTTTTTCAAGGATTTTTTGGACGAGCGGGCTGTAGTCCATTTGCGTCTTGCCTCTCAAAAGCTCGACGATTTCGCAAATCGGCTCGTGGATTGGGCTAAGCGCGAGGTTTGCCAAAACGCCTTTAAGCGCGTGGGCCGCGTCAAAGGCCGCGCCAAGGTCTCCTTCTTTTACCGCGCCTTCAAGCTTTTCAAAGGAATCGTTTTGGACGGCTTTTGTCACCATCTTAAGATAAAACTCCTCGTTGTTCATGCAACGGCGAAGGCCTTCGTCAACGTTGGCCCCAAACGATTTCAATGCGTCGACAGTCATCAGTTCTTTCCTCCCAATTCCTTTTTTAAAAGCGCGGCAAAGTCGTCCGCCGGAAGCGGCTTTGAAAAATAATAGCCCTGGATTATGTCGCAGCCCATTTTCTTCAGCGCCTCAACTTGGCTCGCGTCCTCGACTCCTTCGGCCACGACAGGAACGTTCAAGAATTTCGCGATGCTGATCACAAGCTCCACAAGCTTAAGGCACTTTTCGTCCTTGTTCATGTTGCGCACAAAGCTCATGTCCATCTTTAAAACGTCAATAGGAATCGTCGTGATCATGTTCAACGAAGAGTAGCCGCTTCCAAAATCGTCCATCTCAATCTTAAAGCCCATGTCGCGCAAATGGTTCACGGCCTCTATCAAGCGCGCCGCGTCCTCGGAGTAAGCCGACTCGGTTATCTCAAGGTATATGTCGGCGGGCGTAAGATTTTTTTCCTTTAAAAGCGAGTTGACGCGATCTTCAAAGCCCTCGTCGTAAATGTCGATGCGCGAAACGTTCACCGACACGGGAACAGAGGCGCCGATTGTGTCCTTCCATTCCCTGATTCTGTCGGCCGCCTCACGCCAGACAAAATGGTCAACCTTTTGTATGAGGCCGTTTTCCTCAAACAAGGGAATGAAGTCGCCCGGGCTTATCATTCCAAGCTTTGGGTGCTTCCACCTTACCAAGGCTTCGGCGCTTTTTAGGACAGGCTTCTCGCCAAGGATTCCGTACTTGGGCTGAAAGTAAACTTGCAAGTCGCGGTTTTTTATCGCGCCCTCGATGTCGTTTATCAAGCGCTCGTGGTAAAGGTCCGCGTCGTTGAGTTCCTTTGTGTAAAAGAAAATTTGCTTTGTGTAGTCGCCTTTGATTCTGTCGCAGGCAAGCTTCGCGTGGTCAAACCATGTTTCCATCGGAGCGGACTTGTCGACGTTTTGGTAAATGCCTACCCTAAAGTGAATCTTTGGAATTTGCGTCACGCGCGAAAGCTCTTCTTGCAGCGCGTTGAAAATGGAAACGTAATCGTCCCTGTGGAAGCCGCACATAAAGAAGTGGTCCGAATCGGTGCGGCACTCGATGTAAGCGTTTTCAAAGGCCTTCATCAAAAGCGAGGCCGTAGTCTTTAAAACGCTGTCGCCGATTTTTCGTCCGTAGCTTTCGTTAAGAATGTGGAAGTGGTCGATGTTGAGCGCGAGCGCGTCGATGCTCTTGCCCTTGTTGCGCTCTTCCATCTGGTGAATGTATTCAAAAAAGAATTCCCTGTTAAAAAGGCCGGTAAGCTCGTCTTTTTCCGCGGCCTTGATAATGCTTTGGTCTTCGTAAAGCGCGATAATTCGCTCGCAGCGCGCCAAGATGACTTCGGGCATGTCAAAGGGCTTTGTGATAAAGTCAGCCGCTCCCAATTTTATGCTTTTGACTTCGGCTGGCTTTTCGGATGTCATTACGATTACAGGAACGGCCTTTAATTTTTCGTCCGCCTGGATTTTTTCCAAAAGCTCAAGGCCCGACATTATCGGCATAAGAAGGTCAAGAAGGACAAGCGAATAATGCGCGTTCCTGTCAAAAAGCTTTTCGAGCGCTTCCTCTCCGTTGGCCGCGTAGGCAACCTCGTAGTGCTCGGAAAGAATGTTCCCCAAAAGCTCGCGGTTAACGTCCTCGTCGTCGACTACAAGAACCCTTCTTTTTAGTCCGTTTTTTTCCATCAAGCCGTCCATATTTTGCCCTCTCTTTATTTTACCGTAAATTCGATTTCTTTTTCCATATCTCCGCAAGACACATGGAGCGTTCCCTTGCCCTTCTTTCCTACGGAGCGAACGTAGGCCGCGCAACAACCCGCCTTAAACGAGATCAGTTGCGGCCCAACAAGTTCAATCGCGCCGCTTGCCTTTAACTGGACCGGCTCGATAAAGTACGGCAAGACGTTTCCGTAATTGTCGCGCGCGCTTAGGCGGACCATCGCGACGTCGTAGGATTCTTCCTCATGCAAAACGGAAGAAGAAAGGTCGGCGCAAAGCTCTATCGATTTTACCGGCCCCTTAAATACAGTCTTAACCAATTTTCCGCCCTTGTACGCCTCAAACCTAAAGACGGAAGACTCCGCTCCCCACATGCCGACAAAGCGGGTGTAAAAGTCCGTGATCTTCGCGCGGTTGATTCCCCGCGGCAAAAGGCGAATAAAAGAAAGAGCTTGGCTAAAGCCCGCCGCGTTTTGTCCGTAAAGCGCCACGTGGTTCAAAATGTTCTTTAAGTCTTTTGACGCGCCTTTTGAAAGCCCTGCCTCGTCAACCAAACGGTTTCCGATATAATCGTCGATCAAAATCGGCCCGCGCAAAAGATTTTTGTAGGGCGAATCCGTTCTATTGTATTTCTTGATAAATTTTCCGTTAATGTACATTTTGACGGAATCGGCGTTGGTGAAAATCCAATTTTTTCCGCGCGCGCTTGCGGGATGCTCTCCCACATCCATCGATGAAGAAACTTCCAGCACAGGAATTTTTTCTTGCTGGCTTTTGTAGACGGCCGCCGCAAGCTTGGGATTTCTGAACATGTCCATCACGCCGTGATAGCAAACAAAGTCGCCGCTTCCAAAATCCTTGTGGGTGTTGTAGTCAAAGGCGCACCAGGCAAAGCTGCCTGCGATTCCCTTTGCGGCAGCAACCGCGTCAAGAACATTGGCGTGGCGAAGAGCGTGTTCCGTCCGATGGATTTCGTCGTCGAAAATTTTTGTGGGGAACATGTGGCCCGCGTACTCAGAAATCAAGTAAGGCTTGAACCTGTCGCCCGCGCGAACGACCGCGCTCTTTTGAGAAACGGCGGCGTTGTTTCCTTCGTGAATAAAGTCGTTGAATGTGTAAACGTCTTCAAGCAAATGTGATTTTTTTATGCAGCGAACGCCGCCTGTCGGACGGCTGGGATCAAGCCTTCTGCAAAGCTCGTTGGTCCGCTTGTAAAGGTCGTCGTCGTCGCCCGACTCGTTTATGCGGACACCCCACAAGAAGATCGAAGGATGGTTCCTGTATTGCGAAACCATTTCTTCTGTGTTAACAAGAACTTGGTCGCGCCATTCGTTTGACGTTCCGATGTGCTGCCAGCCGGGAATTTCTGTAAAGACCAAAAGGCCAAGCTCGTCGCATCGGTCGATAAAGTCCTGCGATTGCGGATAATGCGAAGTGCGGACCGCGTTGAGGCCCAGCTCGTTCTTTAAAATGTCGGCGTCAAATTTTTGCATGCTGGCAGGCATCGCGTAGCCGACATATGGATAGCTTTGGTGCCTGTCGATTCCGCGCAAAAGAAATTTCTTTCCGTTCACAAAAAGGCCTTGGTCTTTCATCTCTATGTCGCGGAAGCCAAAGCGGACCTCTTTTGAATCGATAAGATTCTTTCCATAATGCAATTCCACGTTCAAAAGATAAAGCGCCGGGCTGTCAGGCGACCAAAATTCCACGTTGGAAACAGAAGCTTCAACTCGGATTGAATTTGAGTCGCTCATCTCGTATTCTTTTTGCAAGAAAACTTTTTTGTCCTTTTCTTTTGCCAAGGTAACTAGAATCGTTCCGCTTGTCTTTTTGTCCAAAGAAATCTCGGCGCAAAGGTCGCTTTTCTTTGTGGTGACAAAAACGTCGTTGATAAAATTTTCGTTGGAAACTTCCAGGCAAACGCCGCGGTAAAGGCCGCCGTAAGTCATGTAGTCAATCACAAAGCCAAAGGGCGGAACGTCCAAGCTTTCGCGCGAATCAAGCTTTACCGCCAAAACGTTTGTCTTTCCCGCAGGCGCGAGAAACTCGGTAAGCTCAAATTTAAATGCCGTGTATCCGCAAGAATGGGTTCCCATAAGATTTCCGTTAAGATAAACGCTGGCTTGGTGGGCGGCGGCGAAAAAAGTGACAAACACGCGGCGGTTTTTCCAAGATTTCTCGGTCTTAAATTCGCGCCTGTAGCCGGAAAGCATTTGGTAGTCATCCGCTCCAAAATAATTGTACGGCGTTGTGGCGACGCTGTGCGGCAGGCGGACTTCTTGCAGGGATTTTTTTAGTTCAGCTCCCTTGATTTTAGGGGCGCAAAGTTCTTCTTGAAATTTAGGGGTCCAAATCCATTGGTCATTTAAATTGATTCTTTCCATAGGATTATATTGTAAATTGTTTAAAAAAATATTACAATAGCGATAACCTTTTTAGCTTTGCGCTGTTTATACTATATTAAAGGAACATTTTTATGAAAAAAACGATTATCATTGCAAGCGTAATTTTAGCGGGATTGGCCCTTTTTTGCGGCTGCCAGACCGTTCCAAAAGAAATTCCAGAAACACTTGACGCCAGACAATTGATCCAGCTTGGCCAAGACAATTACGACAACCACCGCTACAAGGCCGCCGAAAAATACTTTAACACAGTCCTTGAGCGCTATGGCGACGACCCCAAGCATTATCTCGAAGCCAAATACGAGCTTGGCCACCTTTACCTTAAGCAAAAGAAGTACAGCGCGGCCTACGATAATTTTAAGGAAATCGAAGAAATTTACAAAAACGTTCCGGTCGGACTTCCGGGAGCGTATAAAATTTTGTGCGGAATAGAGCTTGCAAAAATTCCCGCTGACAAAGTAAAAGAGTTTGAAGAAAGAAAGAAGGCGCCAGTTCAAGAGCCCCAGCCGGCGCAAGAAGCAGCTCCGGCAGCCGAAACGCCCGCCGAGCAAACAGCCGTCGAGCAAACATCAGCCGAACAAACGCCCGCCGCGGAAGAAGCCGCCGCGCCAAAAGAAAACGAGCCTTCCAGCGAGGAAAGCGCCAACGAATAGCGCGCCTTAACTTAGACTTACCTGCCCCGGCGGCTTTTGTCGTCGGGAGTAATGATTGCGGTCACGCTCACACCGAGCTGGGCCGCTTTTTTTTCGACCAATTCGCGAGTATACTTTCCAGTTCTTCGCGGCGTGGGATGAGGCTCAGCGTCGCCGATCAAAATTATTTTCTTTTGGGCGTCGTCGCGCCACTTGTAAAAATCCATCGAAGCGAAAAGCGCCTCGTAAACCGGTTCAGGGATGTCGCCGCCTTCCGTTCCGATGATTTTAAATCCGCTCAAATTGACCAAAAATTCGTCCAAGTCTTTTGACCAGTCAAAGAATTTTACAGGAAGTCCGCGCGTCCAAAAGTTGTCGCCGTAGTCGCGGTAAAGCAAAAGGCCAAAGCGAACGTCGCCAAAGTCGGCCAACTCGTGCGCAAGGCGGGGAACCAATTCTTGGCGCAGCTTTTCTATGTCGTCCTTCATGCTGCCGGTTGCGTCGATGGCAAAGACAACGTCAACCTTATCCTTGGGATTCACCGACTGCAAAACCGCGCAAATGTCGTCGATCAAAGAGTCGGGGCCTTTTGAGTAAACCAGCATGTCCGAAAATTCCTTGAACTTGTCGGCGGCGGCGGGATTGTATTCGTCGGTAAGAACAACCTCCACCGGCTCTGGTTCCGGCTCCGGAACGGAAACAGGCGCCGGACGCGGCCTAGACCTTTTTTCCAAATTGAACATGTATGGGTTGTCAAAAAAAGCGCCGGTGTAGTCGCAATATTTTTTTTCAAAACCGCGGATATTTATAAACGTTCCCTTTCCAACTTGAACGGTTCCGTGGCGGCTCCAATCGTATCCATAAACCAATTCGTCCGGAACAAAAATCAAAAAAGCTTTTCCAAACTGAGCGTCGGCGCCGGCGTTTGAGTCAACCAAAAAGTAAAGGCCCTTCTCTTTTGAGTCAAGAACCTCTCCGTCAAGGATGCGCTTTTCGTCGCCGTTAATGGGATTCCATTCGCGCGCGCGGTAAGCGTAATTGTCTTCCTTTCCGAGAGGGTCTTTTGTAGTTTCTGTCAGCATGACCGATTCAAGGCCAGGCTTTTTTCTTATGAAAATGTTTGTTCCGCCGTCAACCTTTTCGACGCGTAAATCTTCAGGAGAAATCAACAAATTATTCTGCGCCGCAAGCGGAAGCAAAAACGCAAGCATGAGAAAACCGTTCAACAAAAACTTTTTCATACTTCTATTTTCGGCAAAAAATTAAATAATATAATCGATTTTTCCGATAAAAGATTAGAGGAAAAAGAAAATGGCATCCAGAAAATCGTTTAAGATTAACTTTGACGCTTGCGTCTCAATCAGTTTTTGCGTAGCGGCGCTTTTGATTTTTTTCATTGACAATTTCGCTATAAAAAATTACAGCCTTGTTCAAAACATTTTTTCCGCGCCCGGGGCCAAGGGAGCGGAAAACGCCTTTAACTTTTCGTCGCCGTCGGATTACCTGCGCCTTTTTATCTTTGCGCTTGGAAACGAAAACTTTTTGCAAGTTCTTTTTTCTTGCGCCTTTATATTGCCTTTTGGCGCCCTTATGGAAGAACGCTACGGCTCTCCAGCCGTTGCCTTTATGATTGTAATTTGCGCCTTTGTTTCGGGCGTGTTGAACGCGTGCCTTGTTCCTCAAAGCCTTTGCGGAGCGGCATCCGTTGCGATAATGCTTATTCTTCTATCGTCGATCACTTCCATCGCAAAAAACGAAATCCATCTTTCAAGCCTTTTGACTCTTGCCCTTTGCCTGGGCGGAAACCTTTATCTTTGCGCTCAAAAAAACGGCCTAAACCGCTTTGGCGTAATCAGCGTTTTTGTACAGCTTGCGGGCGCCTTGTGCGCAAGCATGGCGGGCTTTTTGACCGCTCCCAAAACAAAAAGGACGGCCTCCGCCTCAAGCGCGTCTTCCGCCTCCGAGCGCCTAAAAGAAATCGACAACGACTCGCCCCGCAAAAAAAACTTTTGGGGCAATAAAAAAGCCGACGACGAAACAACCGTCATCGGCTCCATTAACATTTAGGCTTGAGGCCGCTATTAGGCGAAGATCGGGCGGACTTTTGTGACCGTCTCGATGCCGGCCAAGGCGCGGAGGGTTTCTTCGGGAACAACGCCGTCGATGTCGATGATGTTGTAGGCCGTGTCGCCGCGGTTTTGGTTGATCATGCCGGCGATGTTAAGCTTGGCGTCGCCCAAAACTGTCGTGAACTTAGAAACGATTCCAGGCGCGTTCTTGTGGCTGATGCAAAGGCGCGTTCCGTTTTTGGGAATCGGGTTTTCCGTAACGCATTTGGGGAAGTTGACCGAATTGGTGATGTTTCCCTTCTCCAAAAATTCGCGCAACTCGTTGACGGCCATAACCGCGCAGTTGTCTTCCGCTTCGGGCGTTGACGCTCCAAGGTGGGGAAAGCAAATCACGTTCTTTTTGTTCAACAATTCTTCAGTCGCAAAGTCGGTGACAAAGCAACGAACCTTTCCGCTGTCGAGCGCCGCCAAAATGTCGTCGTTGTTGACCAAGCCGCCGCGCGCGATGTTGATGATGACAACGCCGTCCTTCATGTTCTTGATTGTCTTTTCGTTGATCAAGCCCTTTGTGTCAGGCGTCTGCGGAATGTGAATCGTTACGTAGTCGGCCTTGCTCAAAAGAACGTCCAACGTTTCCGCGTGCTTGATCGAAGAGTCCAATCTCCAAGCGGCGGCGATTGACATAAAGGGATCGTATCCGATTACTTCCATTCCAAGGTGAACGGCGGCGTTGGCCACCAAGGCTCCGATGGCGCCAAGTCCGATAACGCCAAGTTTCTTTCCTTTGAGTTCGTGGCCAACAAACTGGCTTTTGCCCTTCTCCGCCAAGTCCGGGATTTCCTCTCCCTTTCCTGCCAAAGTCTTCACCCAATCGGCCGCGTCAAACACAGGTCGGCTTGAAATCAAAAGCGAAAGCAAAACCAATTCCTTAACGGCGTTGGCGTTGGCTCCGGGCGTGTTGAAAACAACGATTCCCTTGTCTGTCATCGAGTCAATCGGAATGTTGTTGACGCCGGCTCCGGCGCGGGCAACGGCCTTAAGGCTTCCGGGAATGTCCATGTTGTGCATGTCGGCCGAGCGGACCAAGATTGCGTCCGGGTCGTTGAGGCCGCTTGCAGTCTCGTAATTGTCGCGCGGAAATTCTTCCAAGCCCACCGCGCTGATTTTATTCAAAGTCTGAATCTTAAACATTGTCTTCCTCCAAAAAATGCCGCGCCGCCGTTAATTGTTGGACGCAAACTTTTTCATAAACTCAACGAGCGCCTTGACGCCGTCCAAACTCATCGCGTTGTAAATGCTGGCGCGCATTCCGCCAACCAAGCGGTGGCCCTTAAGATTGACCAAACCGGCGGCCTCGGCTTCCTTAACGAACTTGGCGTTGATTTCCTTTTCGTTTTCCGCTCCCGCGTATTTTGTAAGGAAAGGAACGTTCATCAAAGAGCGGCTGCCCTTTTGCGCCGTGGCGTGGTAGAAGCTTCCTTCGTTCTTGTCCAAGTAGTTGTAAAGCAAGTCGGCCTTTTCCTTATTGCGCTTGAGCATTCCTTCCGCTCCGCCGTTGGCTTCGATCCACTTGAGAACTTTTCCCAAAACGTAAATCGTGTAGCACGGCGGCGTGTTGTACATGCTCTCGCCCTCAACGTGAGTCTTGTAGCAAAGCATTGTCGGAGTTCCCGGGCGGCAGTTTTCCAAGTCGCAAACCAAGTCCTCGCGGATGATTACCAAAGTAACGCCGGCGGGCGCCAAGTTCTTCTGCGCTCCAGCGAACAAAAGGCCAAACTTAGAAACGTCAAGCGGCTCGCTCAAAACGCAAGAAGAGATGTCGGCGACAAGCGGAATGTTTCCTGTTTCTGGAATGTATTCATAGTGGGTTCCCATGATTGTGTTGTTAAAGCAAATGTAAGCGTAGTCGTAGTCGCCTTCGATTTTTTCAACCTTGGGAATGTATGAATAATTTTTGTCTTCGCTGGAAGCGATTACGTCAACCTGCACTCCAAGATGGCGCGCTTCGGCGGCGGCTTTCTTGGCCCAAACGCCGGTCTGGATGTAAGCGGCCTTGCCTTTTTTGTTTCCCAAATTCTGAGCCACCATCGCGAACTGCGTGGAACCGCCTCCCTGCAAGAACAAAATCTTGTAGTTGTCCGGCACCTTCATCAATTTGCGAACGCGCGCCTCCGCGTCCTGAATGATAGGCTCAAAGGCCGCCGAACGGTGGCTCATTTCCATAACGCTCTGGCCTGTGCCGTTGCAGTCAAGCATCTCGGCCGCGCACTCTTTTAACACTTCTTCAGGCAGGCAAGAAGGACCCGCGCTAAAATTCCATACTCTGCTCATAATCAACTCCTTATTATCAATTCATAATTCTTAATTAAGAATTAACTTTCGCGCAAATGTTATTCAAAGCCAACAGCGGCGAAACGTTTTCCACCACCACTCCGGCCGGAACTTCCAAAACCTGGCCGGTAAAGTTTACGATTCCCTTTACGCCGCTTGTCGCCAAACGCTCGGCCATCAAACGGGCTTGGTCGTCTTCCACCGCCAAAATCGCGAACTCGATTTTTGACTCGGGAATCACCGTCTCCATTTTAGCCGCGGGGTACAAGGGAAAGTCCGCGCTCAAAACTTCCGTACGGTTTACGCGGCTGTCAAAGCCCGCCACAATCTTAAAGGGCGACTCGTCAAAGATTCCGCATTGCATCAAAGCCGCTCCAAGCTTTCCAAGGCCGGCGATGCAGCAAAAGCGCTTTTGTTCCGGCAAGGGCAGCTTTAGCCGCTCCCTAATCGCGGCAAGCAATTCGGCCGCCCTGTAGCCGTTTGAAACCCCGCCCTTAAAGCCTATAAGCGAAATGTCCTTTCGGATCAAGGCGCGGTCGATGCCGGTCATTTTTTGCATTTGTATCGAAGTGATCTTTTCCTCTTTGAAGGAAGCCAAAAGGGCGGCCAGCAAAGTCAGCCGTCTTCTTGAAGCTTCAGGAATCTTCTCCATCGTCGCTCCTGTGAAAATATTCACAAAATTACGCTTTTAATTCTATAGGCGATGTGAAAAATTGTCAAGGAAAAGGGGCGTTTTTGTCAAGCTTTTTTAAGAAAACAAGGACAAAATTTGCCAAAACAAGCTTTACTGTGAAAAATAGAACAAAAAAAAAGGACGCCCCAACGGAGCGTCCTTAAAAATAAAAAAAGGAGGATTTTATTTAGCGGACAATAGCCGGAATAATTTGCTCGTTTGATTGTTTGTAGTGGTTCAACACTTCTTCGGTAAAGGCGGTCTGCAAGTTGGAACGGTAGCTGGCGATGCGGCTAACGTAGCGCAAAGTGCTGGCCGGAGTCTGGTCGTTGCGAACGCGGGTTACGCCGGCGTTGTACATGGCCACGGCGGTCAAGTCGTTGCCGGCAACGTTCATGCAAAAGCGCAAGTGCTTCATGCCGACGCGGGCGCTGGTCTCGGCGGCGTAAAAGTCGTTCTCTCCCAAGTGGGGAAAGCTGCGGTCGTTAAGCTGAAAAAGGCCGCGGTCGATCGAGCCGTTTGCGTTCAAGTTGTAGGCGTAGCGGTTATAGCGGCTTTCCGTATAGCAAAGGGCAAAAGCCAAGCTAAGGGGAATGTCCTCGCGGTTGGCGGCGTCCAAAACCGCCATAGTCACGTCGCGGCTTCCGGTAACGCGAAGGTAAAACCACTCCACCGCGGCCCTTGTCGAAGGATTCCTGTAAAGCTGCAAGCCCTTGTCGACCATCTCTGACTTTTCGTCAGTGTCAAAAGAAATGGCGCTAAAAGAGGCTTTGTTTTCAAGCCATGAGACGTTCTGGATACCGGCTCTGATTTCTTCGGCGTAGACTTGTTCCTCGGGCAAAAGGGGCTCTTCGATTACTGACACCATGTTGGCAAAAGCGGGTTCTGATGATTGGGGAGCGAACAAAAGCGCCGCCACGCCCGCAGCCGCGAACAAAATCGAGAGAATTACGGCGAGCCAAGCCGTTTGATAAAATTCCGAATGTTCTTTATATTCCTTTGTCATGTCGCAACATAAAATCACATTTTTTAGTTTTATGCAAGGGAATTTTAGAAAAATTTAAAGAAATTTCACAAATTTTCGTCTTTATTGGCAGTTTGTTGATTAAAACGCACTATCTTGAAAATTTCGCAAAATCTCCATTTTATCCAAAAATATAATGCGGATGTTTTTCCAAAAGCTCGGACTTAAAATTCTCTATCAATTCCGCGCCCCTTTCCATGTCGTTGAAAACGGCCGGAACGCAAAAGCCCTTTACGCATTCGCAATCCTTTACGCGGCGGGCGCAATGCTTGTAGTCGGCCGTAATCTGAAGGGCCGCGTCAACGTCCTTGCAATCCTGGGCTTCAAAAAGCGGCTCAAGCAAGACTTGGGCCCCGTCCGCCTCCATATCCTTTAAGCGGCTTCTTAGCCCGGCCAAAAATTCCTCGTTTGGCGAGCCGTCCGCCAAAACAATATCCTTGTAAGCCACTTGAATTTTTTGCATTTTACACTTCTCCATTTAAAACAAAACGAACCTCTGCAAAATGAGATTTCACAGAGGCGGAATCGAGAGAATAAAGAACGGCAAAAGCCGTTCCTTCTATTCTGTCAAAATTTTGATTACTTCAGCTTTGTCTTGAGTCTCAAGAATCTGCTGGCGCTTTCCGGCGCTCTTGAACAAAAGGCTGACTTCAGCCAAGAACTGAAGGTGCGGGCCTGTTTTGTTAACCGGAGAAAGCGTCATAATAAAGATGCGGCAGGGATCTTGGTCAAGAGAATCAAAGTCTACCGGGTTGTCCGAAATGCCGATGCAAGCAACCAAATCGCTTACTGTGTCAGTCTTTCCGTGGGGAATGGCGATTCCATGCTTCATTCCCGTAGACATTTTGCGCTCGCGCTCAAGTACGCAGTCGCGGGCGGCCGCTTTGTCGGTTACCTTTCCCGCCTTAACGAGGATGTCGAGCATTTCGTCGATAATGTCGTCTTTTGTCTTTCCCTTCAAGTGAAGGTTCACCGTCTCGGGTGTTAGTACAGTTCTTAAGTCCATAACTGTTATTTTAGATTCACTTGCCCTAAAAGTCAAGAGAAAAGTCTATCAAAAATTGATTTTTTTCAAAAAAACTGATAAATTACTGGCATGAACAAAAGCGAAAAATTTTCAGCCGACCTTAAAAGAATCAAAAAAGCCAACCGTTCCGGAGCGTCCTTTAACATGAACGCAGCCCTGTTGGACATAGAGCGCCTTTTTACAGGCCAAAACTCCCAATGCGGAGAGCTGGCCCCTTCCCTTTTTGACTGGTGGAAAAACGAATGGGCGCGCGGCCCGGAATTGGAAGATTCCGCCCTGGAAAAACTTAGCGCCGTAAACTCCTTCCTTAACGAAGAAGAAGACACCGACGCGCTTGACCAGGACGATTGGAAAAGAATCAAGGACGAGGTCGGCTACGAGGCCGAAAACCTGCCCTTGGACCTTTTGAGCCAGATGATGAAAACCATCGTCTCAAAAGGAAGCTTTTAGTAAACGAACAAATAGGCCGGATACTTTACGCTGGGCCCCAACTTTTCGTCAACAACGCGCTTTACCGAAACGCCGGTCATCGACTCAAAGATGCGGCGCATAAAAGGCGCTTGATAGACGTACTCGTAGTCGACAAAGTCAACCGCGTCGGCTTCTTCGCTGGACAAGCCTTGAGTTGACATAAGGCGCTCTCTCATTCGGTCCTCGGCGTTTTCTTGGGAACCGATTCCGTCAATCAAGCCGTTTGACTTGGCCTGGTTGGCGGTGTAAACGCGTCCGTCGGCCAAGGCTTTTGTCTCGGTCAAAGACTTTTTTCTTGCGGACGACACGATAGAAGCGAACTGTTCGTAGCATTCGTCAACAAGCCCCTGCATGATTTTTCTTTGCTCGTCGGTCATCGGCGTGTCGTAATGGCCCATCGCCTTGTTTTTTCCCGAAACAAAGTTTGTGGATTTGACTCCGATTTTTTCAAGCAAGACGGTGGCGTCGATTGTAGGTCCATAGATTACGCCGATCGAACCGGTAATAGTGTTGCGGTTGGCGTAAATCGTGTCAGCCGCGCAAGAGATGTAATACGCTCCCGAAGCCGCAATGCTCTTAAAGTAGGCCCAAACCTCTTTTCCGGAATTCTTGTACTTGCGCAAGGCCAGATAAAGTTCGTCGGCTTCGTATACCGTTCCGCCGGGAGAGTCAATCACCAAAAGAATGCCGGCGTTGTTTTCGTCAGCTTCCAGGGACTCGACCGTGTCCAAAAGCCATTTTTGGTTGTAGGTTTCGTTGGCCTCTTGGATTACGCCTGTGATGTAAAGGCGGGCGACGTATTTTGAGCCGCCGAATTTTCCAAACTTGAAATTTCCTAAGTTTACGTTTACAGGATTGCCGCCGCGCGGAACCGAAGGACGGCCCTTTATTACGCCAAAACCTTTTAAGGCTCCAAACACAGCTGCCAACACAACAATAACGATGACGATTATCAAAAACAAAAGGCCGCCGCCCTTCTTTTTGTTCTTTGAAAGTTCTTCGCTCATTTTATTCTCCTAAACAACGATTACGCAAAGTCTTCCGGCGCGACTCTTTTTGAGGCAAGCGCGGTTTCTTTTAGCGCGTGGTAAATGTTTGTGTATGTTGCCTGGTAATAAGGCATAAGCCACAAAAAGCCGATTCCCATAGTCAAGCAGCACAAAAGGTAAAGGGGGATAAAAGACAAGTCGGTGACGAACAAGTCGCCCTTGTAGCCGCGAGTCAATTCCTTGCTGATCTTCATCGCCTTGGTCACTTTGATGTCAGGATTTTCGGCCATGATGTAAACCATCATGGAATAAGAATACCATTTGATGATTCCAGGAATCCAAAGAAGGAGCGACCAAAGGAATACCCAAAGAGTTCTCCAAAGATATCCGCGCGCGGCTTGCCACCATTGGCCAAGACCTTCCAAATAATCGCCGAACGAAACCGGGCGAGGCTCGGCTTTCATAATATGGAACAAGCGCTTTTGCGCCAACAAAAAGGCGGCGATAATCAAGGCGATGAAAACAGAAGCGGTCGTCGCGCGCGGGCCGCCGTGAACGCCAGCGTTAAAGTTTCCGGCGCCGGCCCTTAAGTTGACGGTAATGTCATCGCCAAAAAAGGCTACCAAGGCAAAGCCAAGAATAGAAATCAAAGCAAAAATCAAAAGACTCGTCAATACAGGAATCTTCCAGCGGCCCTTAAGCTGAGCCTTAGCCGCTTTTTTGTAAGCTACTCGATCAAACATTTTTTCTCCTTAAAACTTTATAATTCCGGCTTCCGCCAATAATTCAGAATAATACTTTTCCTCGATATCATCAAGGGCAAGACCGCACTTTACGACAAGCGACTCAAGCTCCTTTCTCATCGCGGCGATTTGGCTTTCGTCCGCCTCGCCGTCCGTCACAAACTCGATTTCCAAAAAGTCTCCCAATGGCGGAACGGAACACAATTCCAAATGAGCCTTTCCGCAAGGAGTGTCGGCGTAAAAACCGACCGCGTCTTTATGCTTTGTAAAGTGCGGAACAAAACCGATGTCCGCAAAAAGCGCTTCCAAACATTCGGCGTTGTCCAAGGCGGCCTCAAACTCTTGGTTCACCTCTAACGCGCCGCCCCCGCTTGCAAGGCGCTTTTCCTTTTTTTTGTAAGTCAAAAAAATTTTTTCTTCAAGCGCGCGGCCGTTTTGGTCCACGGTTTTTTCTTGGCGAATGCGCGCGGTTATATGTCCGTTGGGGGCGCCGCTTTTTTCCATCTTAAAATAGCGGTCGTCCTTTGAAACGCTTTTGTCAAAGACGGCAAAGGCGTTCAGTTTTTTCAAGACAGCCTCGCGGTCGCGCGCGTGGGCCTTTAATTCTATTTCCATGAAATTAGTATACCACAAAACGCGGCTCCCAGCAACCGAGCGTCCGTCAAAACCGCTAGATATCGTCGCTACTCGCAATTTGCCTCATGTAACTATTTACGTCTGCCGCTAGCGCGGCAGGGGCAAATTGAGAGTTTTTGTCGAACGCCCGTCCGCTTCGCGCCGCTTTTCGTCGCTACTAAAATCCGCGACTGGGATTGCCCGCGCGCGGGAGCGCGTAAGTAAATAATTTCCTTACGCAAAACGGAGGGCTTGCCCGACGTAGCGACCCGCCCTTGCGTCCGCTTTGTTCTTTTGTTAAAATATCGGCATGACGCAATTGATCGCGGGCCCGATGGCGACGCTTAGCCACGAGGCCTTCCGCCGCCTTGTGGAAAAATTTGGCGGCGCCGACGAATACTACACCGAAATGATAAACGCTCCCACGCTTTTGCAAAAAGGCCCCTTTGAAAAATATTATTTGATGAATGGCCCCGCTCCCGAAAAAATCGTATGGCAGCTTACAAGCAAAGAAGGCCAATCGATGGCGGCGGCAGTCAGCGTCTTGGCTCCCCTTGGCGGAATCGGAATCGACATCAACATGGGCTGCTCGGCGCCCGAAATCGTCCACTCCGGCGCGGGGATAGCATGGATGCTAAAGCCGCAAGAAGAAACGTTCGAGATGGTTCGCGGAGTAAAGCGCGCGATAGAAAAATCCGCGCCCGCTTTTAGGCTTAGCGTAAAGCTCCGCCTTGGCGCGGAAGATTTTAACGAAGAAAAGTTTTACGATTTTTGCCAAGGCCTTTGCGACTGCGGCGTCCAACGCCTTGTATTGCATCCACGCACGCAGCGGGAAAAGCTTTCCAGGCCGCCGCGCCGGTATTTTGTCCAACGCTTGGCGGAACGATTGAAGCCGCGCGGAGTTGACGTTATTTACAATGGAAACGTGAAGGACGCGGAAAGCGCAGCCGCGGCGCTTTCCGAATGTCCAACTTGCACGGGATTGATGATAAGCCGCGCCTCTGTCCAAAAGCCCTGGATCTTCGCCCAACTGCGCGGCGCGCTTTTAGGCCAGCCCTGCAATCATTTGCAAAACCTTAACGGCGGCCGCGTTGACCTAATGCAAACAGGCTTGGACTACATCGAACTTTTGCAGGAATACCAGCCGCCGGAATTTTTCAAAAGCCGCATGCAGCGCTTTTTTTCTTACTACTGCGACAACTTTACCTTTGGCCATTACATAAAAAGCAAGATGCTCAACGCGGCGACTCCCCAAGAAGCGCAAGAAAGGTTCCGCGCCTTCTTTAAAGAATCGCCAGCCGACCGCTTTAAGGCTGTCTTGGGTTGACAAAAAGCGCCGCTTACAACAGCGCCTTGATTTTTTGCGCGGCTTCGTCAAGCTCCGGAACTTCGAGATTTTCGATGTCGCCGGAATCGACATGGGCGCTGGTTTCGGGCCTCATCGGAATGCGGGCCAAAACAGGCAACTCAAAAGTCTTTGCTATGCCTTCGATGTTGCTCTTTCCAAAAACGTAAATTTCCTTTGAGCAGTCTGGGCACTTTACGTAAGACATGTTTTCTATCAAGCCCAAAATCGGAACGTTCATCATGTTGGCCATCTTTACGGCCTTTTCGACAATCACGCGCACCAATTGCTGGGGCGAAGATACGACGATGATTCCGTCAATCGGGAGCGACTGGAATACCGTAAGCGGAACGTCGCCCGTTCCCGGAGGCATGTCGACGAACATAAAGTCAACGTCGTTCCAAACAACGTCGGTCCAGAACTGTTTTACAGCGCCGGAAATGACAGGGCCTCTCCAAACGACCGGGTCGTTCTCGTTTTGCAGCAAAAAGTTCATAGACATCAATTTTATTCCGCTAGAAGTTACTACAGGCTTTAGGGCGTCCTGGCCTTCAACCACGTCGGCGCGCTTGTCGCTTTCGCCAAAGCTTTCGGGGATTGAGGGGCCGGTGATGTCCGCGTCCAAAATGGCGGACTTGTAGCCCATCTTTTGCATTTTGCAAGCCAAAAGGCTTGTCACAAGCGACTTTCCTACGCCGCCCTTTCCGCTTACAATGGCGATGACTTTTTTGATTTTGCTTTCTTTGTTGGGCTCCAGTTTTTGAGGAGCGCTACGTTCCGCGCAAGAGCCTTCTGCGCAATGGCCGCAATCGTGGCCGCAGTTTTCTGCCATATTCTAGTTCTCCTAAGATATTCTGTTGTTAATTTAAAGATAATCAAATTTCCGTGAAAAGTCTAGTAAAATTTTCCGATAAATAAAACATGAAGAAGTTTCTATTAATTACCGCATTCTTTATTTGCTCCGCCGCGATTTTTGCGGAAAGCGAGCGCAAATTTTTTGGATACCAGTTCGCGCTTGGCAGCGGATACACCTTTTACGGAGACAGTTCGCTAAAGTCAAACGAAAGGCGGGCGATGCGCTCCGGCTACAGCAGAATCATCCTTTACACGGACGCGGGCTTTACCTTAAAACTGACCGAGCAACTTTATTTTTTAGGCGGCTTCCAGACAATGCTTGACTTTATTTGGAAGGACGGACACCACACAAACCACGCCTCGCCGACCTTTTTTGGCGGCCTGCAATTCTATCCAGGAATCGGAAACCTTTCATTTTCGCTGGCCTACGCGCTTGGCGTCCGCCACGACTGGGAAGGAATGGACGGCGACTACGAAAAAGTCCAGTCCGCCAAATGGGGAAACGGCTTTAGATTGGCCGCCGAATACGACTTTAAAAAAGGCGGCGGCGTGATTCCGGCCGTAGGCGCCAGCTATTTGTTCCTGCCAACAGGGTATGACAATTACGACAACACCCTGTCAGTTTATTTTAGACTGGCATTTCATTAAGCAAAAAAAACAGGCTTCCAGCGGAAACCCGACCCGAAAAAAGGCTTCCGCGCTTCGCTTGTGCAGAATTTTTTTCGGGTCGGAACTCCGCTTCCGCCTGTTTTATTTGCACACCGAAAATGGCCAGGCTAAAAAAACCGCCTTAAATAAAAAAAGCCGCCTTTCGGCGGCTTTTTTGTTTTCGCAAAAAACTAACGCGCATACTCCACGATGCGGGTTTCGCGAATCATGGTTAGCTTTATACGGCCGGGATAGCGCAAGTCGTTTTCGATTTGCTTGGCGATCTTGCGGGCCAGTTCCTTGACGTCTCCGTCAGGAATCTTCTCGTTGTTGACAAGAATTCTAAGCTCGCGGCCGGCCTGAATGGCGTAGGCCTTTTCGACTCCGTTAAAGCCTTCGGCGATTTTTTCAAGGTTCTCAAGGCGATTGACGTAATTGTCGACAGTCTCACGGCGGGCGCCCGGACGGGCGGCGCTGATCGCGTCGGCGATTTGGACGATGATTGCCTCAAGGCTTGAAGGCTCAATGTCGTTGTGGTGGGCGCCAATGGCGTTGACCACTTGCGGCGCCTCTCCCATTTTGCGGGCGATTTCAGCTCCGACTTCGGCGTGGTTCTGGTCGCTGTCGTTTTCAGCGCCCTTTCCGATGTCGTGCAAAATCGCGGCGCGCTTGGCCAATTCTCGGTTGGCGCCCAACTCGGCGGCCAAAAGGCCCGCGATCTCGGCGACTTCCTTTGAGTGGACCAAAACGTTCTGGCCGTAGCTTGTGCGGAAGTACAAACGGCCCAAGGCGCGGACGCCTTCCGTGGGCATGTTGTGGATTCCCAAGTCAAACAAGGCCTTTTCGCCTTCTTCGTAAATTCTGTTCTGAACTTCGCGGGTAACCTTTTGGACAATTTCCTCGATGCGGGCCGGATGGATTCGGCCGTCAGAAATAAGGCGCTCCAAAGATTCCTTCGCGATTTCCTTGCGGACGGGGTCAAAGCAAGAGATGACGACCGCTTCGGGCGTGTCGTCGATGATGATGTCAACGCCGGTCAAGGTTTCCAAGGCGCGGATGTTGCGGCCTTCGCGGCCGATGATTCGGCCCTTCATTTCGTCTGAGGGAAGGGAAACAGTGGCGACCGTGATGTCGCTTGTAGTCTCCGTGGCGATTCGTTGTATAGTAGAAACCAAGATGTCGCGCGCCTTTTTCTCGGCGTTCAACTGCGATTCCTGCTCAACCTTGTTCAACAAGGCCTGGGCGTCGTGGCGGGCGTCGTTCTCCAAATTCCTAATGATAAGGTCTTTGGCTTCCTGGACCGTAAGGCCGGAAATACGCTCCAACTCGCGCCTGTATTCCTCTTCTTGCGCTTGGACAATGCCCTCGCGCTTTTGCAAGGCGGCTAACTTTTCGACAAATTCCTTGTCCTGCTTGTCGTACTGGGCGGCGCGCTGGTCAAGCAACTCCTCTTTGTGGCTTACGCGAGCCTCGTAGCGCTGCACTTCCGCGCGGCGCTCGCGATTCTCCCGTTCTTGCTGGTTTCGTTCCCGAATGAGTTCATCTTTTGCGTTAAGCAAAATTTCTTTTTTCTGAGCTTCAGCTTCTCTAATTGCATCCTGTCTTAAACGTTCAGCTTTTTGTTCTGACGCAGATAATTGAAATCTGGCATACAGCCAGCGAATTGTCCATCCAAGAACCACTCCAGCAACCGGAAGAACTATAAATAATACTAGATTATTCATACTTTTTTCTCCTATTTTGCTTATAGTAATTCTATTCTATACATAGTAACAGAGAATGTTTATTTTGTCAACAAAAATTTTACATAGAGAAGTCGCTGCCCAGGTAAACTTTGCGGGCTTGCTCGTTTTGGAGGATTTCGTCGCGCTGGCCTTGGGCGATGATCTCGCCGTTGTTGATGATTATGGCGCGGTCTGTGATTTCCAAGGTGTCGCGGACGTTGTGGTCTGTGATCAGGATGCCGATTCCCCTGTTTTTGAGGATTTGGATCATTTTTTTAAGGTCGCTTACGGCGATTGGGTCGATTCCGGCAAAAGGCTCGTCCAAAAGGAGGAATTTTGGCGCTATGGCCAGGGAACGGGCGATTTCGGTGCGGCGCCTCTCGCCTCCGCTAAGGGTGTAGGCGTATTGGCGGCGGATTCTGGTTATGGCAAACTCTTCCAAAAGCTCTTCCAAAAGAGCCTTTTTTTGCTTTTTGTCCAAATCCTGCCGGGTTTCCAAAATGGCCCAAATGTTGTCCTCTACAGTAAGCTTTCTAAAGACAGAAGGCTCTTGCGGAAGGTAGGAAATGCCCATCTGGGCGCGCTTGTACATTTGCAAGGGCGTGATGCGTTCCTCGTCAAGGAAGATTTCGCCGCTTGTGGGCTGGTAAAAGCCGACTATCATATAGAAAGAAGTGGTTTTTCCCGCGCCGTTGGGGCCCAAAAGTCCCAAAACCTCGCCGGTTTTGACGGAAAAGTCGATTCCTTTTACGACTTGCTTTCGGCCAAAAGACTTGTAAAGGCTTGAGACCCTCAAAGTGTGCTCTTTTTGCTGCGGGGCTTCTTGAGCCGGAGGTTCCGCCTGAACCGTTTGTTCAGACTGGGGCGGCAAATCAGTTTGGTCGCTCATTCCTTGGCCTCCTCCTGCTTTTCAGCGCTATTTTTGCTTTCTTTTGTTCCGTCGTCAGTGACGGAGCCGTGAACGTTTCCGTCCATAGTGATTTCTTCCGAGTCCATGTTAAAGGTGATCGACTGGGCGGCAAAAGAATCGTCGTCTTGGACAACCTTGGCGCTTCCGTTCAATTCCAGCATTTGCTCTTTTTTGCGGTAAACCGCGTAGGCCGACGTGCAAACGTTTTTCTTTTGCTCAAGCTTCACTTCTATTTGAAGAACGGCTATGTCGGTGTTGGAATTGTACTCGATCATTTGGGCGGCGGCGGTGACTTCGTTGTCCTTGTCGATTATCTTGGCGTCGCCGGAAATTGTCACAACCTTTGACTCGCGGTCGTACTTTAATTCCTGGCACTCAAATTCCAGGTTGGATTCCTTGTAGGAGCCCTTGATGTTTCCCGCCGCCGCGACGTAGCGGAATTCTTTTCCGCTAAGCTCGATGGAATCGGCTCGAATTTCTATAGTCTCGGTCAAAACTTGGGCGTTTCCGGCAAGACGGGTCATGTCTTCCTTGGAGCCCGCACGGCCGCTCATTGTGTCGGCCCTAAAAGTGATTTCTTCCGCGGTTAGAGGAAGAGCGAAAAAAGCGGCGAACAAAAGCGCCAAAAGCCAACGAGAAACGCTTGCAAGGCTAAAATCGCGCCGCGTCATTCTTGGCCGCCCTCCTCTTTGCCTTCGTCTTCTTTCTCGTCAACGTAAACGCCGCCGACGTTGGACGAAAAGCTAAAGGATTCGCTTACGGCGCTGGCCGAAAAGCCGCTTCCGCTTAAAGTCACGCCGTCTTTTTTGATTGTGACTGGCTTTGTCTTTTCGCCGGTAAGCTGCTCGGTCTTTCCGTTCCAGCGCAAACTGTCGCCGTAGATTACAAAGCCCCTGTCGGGAGCCTCGATGCGGATTCCGTTGTAAAATTCGTAGACTTCGTTTTTTGTGTCGGCTTTCATAAGGCCGGCGCTGCCAAAGGAGTTGACCGCGCCGTCTTCGTTCTTGCTTTCAAACTGGATTTCTTGGGCTAGAACCGTTCCGCCGTCCTTAAATTCTTCCAAGCGCTTGCTTTGAATCTCCGAGCTAATCTTGCTGTCCTTTACCCGTCTAAAAACGGCCTCGTCAAGCATCAATTCTGGAACGGTGTCCTCCGTCTCGTAAACGTTGTTGTAGTTTACGCTGCACGCGGCGCAAAACGCGGCGGCCAGGACAGGAACGAGAATTGTCGGAATCATGCGCGAAAAAGACTTCATTATTAAATTATCGGCAAAAAAGCCTTATTTCTCTAGCGCCGCTTGAATGAAGGCGGTAAAAAGAGGATGCGGCTTTACCGGCCTGGAAACGAATTCCGGGTGGTACTGGACGCCGATTCCCCAAGGATGGTCGCTCCATTCAAAGGCTTCGATTTGGCCGTCGGCGGCGCTTGAAGCGGTTACCGTAAGACCAAACGACTCCAATGTTTCCTTGTAGCGGCGGTCAACCGAATGCTTGTTGCGGTGGCGCTCAAGGACGGACGTTTTTTTATAGATGGAATTGAGCTTTGAGCCCTTTACGATTTTGACTTCGCTTGCGCCCAACTTCATAAGACCCGAAGCGCTAAGGCCGGCCTGCTCTTCGGGAAGGCTTACGATCGGGTGCGTTGTGTTTTGGATGAACTCGGTCGAGTCCGCGTCTTCCCATTTGGCAAGGTTTCGGCCCGCCTCTATCGCCATAAGCTGCATTCCCAAGTCGATTCCCAAATACGGAATTTTGTTTTCGCGCGCGTAGCGGACGGCGGCCAACAAGCCCAAAAAGCCGCGGTTTCCCATGTTGCCGGGAATCACGATTCCGTC
>Ga0310695_10001483_pt1 | contig 55160 bp, 41 predicted proteins | sample RumenRJG_04DNA_FD_203882 | JGI IMG/M metagenome (GOLD analysis project Ga0310695, IMG submission 203882) | Bovine rumen microbial communities from Lethbridge, Alberta, Canada - RJG_04 (v2) (version 2) | ecosystem: Host-associated > Mammals > Digestive system > Stomach > Rumen | place: Canada...
TCACATGAACTGAATAATCCACTTGCTGCCAGTAAAGTGGCAGTAAAAAGAATATATGTATATGACGTTTTCATGATTATTTCCATCTATAAATTACACCTACTTTACCTGTTGTCTCATATTTGCTCGCCAACTGGCTCATCGAGCCGGCGGGGCGAATGTTAAACTCGCAGAACAACTTCCAGTTGGGGTTCAGGCGATAGTAGCCATCCAGGCCCCAGTTGATGTTCCAGTTCTCGTAGTAGAAGTCGTCGTAGTTGCGGAACAGCAAGCCCACATTCCAGTCGTTGGTGCGGGGCTTTAACGTGGCATGGGCACCGAAGGTGAGCGTCGGCGGTTCGGTATAACCGCTCTCACCTATGGTGTAATTGATGAGACTTTCGCCAAGGGTGATGTCCCAATAGCCGCGCTCAAAACGGACAGAGATATTGCCGTCAATCTCGTTGGTCTCGTACTTGACATAGCGGTTATACAAGAACTCGGCGCTGGCAAAAATGTGAAACGATTTGACTTGGATGTGATACTCGCCCTTTGCCTTGACGCCATACAACTGCTTGCTGTACTGCAGGTTCATGCCGCCGTCCACGCTCCAGTGTTCGTTAAAGTAGCGTTTGTAGTGCACAGTGTTGCCGATGCAAGGACCGATAAGGATGTTCTTGCCCGTGGTCACCGAGGCCGACGCTTCGTTCCGGTTTTCACCGTCATAGGTGTGTTCGCCGCTGTAATATTGCGCCAAAGCCGTGCCGGTGGCCGACATCAGTAGCAGCGAGAGGAGGATTCGTTGTAATGATTTCATATATTGCTGGATATACGGTAGTGGTGGATTTAGTTGATTGATGCTGCAAAGTTAGCGTTTATTTATGAAAAATAAGCCTGCACAACCAAAAAAATCGTGCAGGCTACGCTGTGGGGCAGGATATAGTATGGCTTAGAAACCCAGGCGGCGACGGGTCGGGGTTGTGCCGATGGTCTCGTCGTTGCAGTAGCCCTTGAGCAGGGCGAGACGGTCGTTGCTGGCGCCGTGCAGGATGTGGTTGATGGTGTCCTTGCGGGCGATGTTTTCAATCTGGCCGCCGCTCAGGTCAAAGCCCTCGGCCAGCGCCTGGGCATCCTGGTCGCTCAGGTCGGGAATCATCGCTTGCCAGATGCTGCGGCGCACCTGGGCATCGGGTTTCTCGAAGTGCACCTTGTAGAGGAAGCGGCGCTCAAAGGCACCATCCAGGTTCCCTGCCAGGTTGGTCGTCGCAATCATGATGCCCTGCAGGTTCTCCATCTCCTGCAGGATGATGTTCTGGATGGTGTTCTCCATCTTGTCGACGGCATTCTCGGCACCATTCTTGCGCACCCCGAAGATGGCATCGGCCTCGTTGAACAGCAGGATGGGAGCCATCTCGCTCCTCTTGACAGCCTGGCGGTAGCGGTCAAACAGCGCTTTGATGTTCTTCTCGCTCTCGCCCACCCATTTGCTCTTGATTTGGGGCACATCGACTACCATGATGCTGCGGCCGGTGGTCCGCGCCAGCTGGTAGACGGTCTCGGTCTTGCCCGTGCCGGGAGCGCCGTAGAACAGGCAAGCGAAACCCGTGCGGAAGCCGTTGTCGGCCAGCCGCTGCTGAATCTGCCGGAACTGCTTGTCGTCAAGGAATGAGTTCAGCTCATCGATTTGCTGCTTCATCGTCTTGGGGTAGAACATTGCCTTGGGTTCGATGCGTTCGGCTTCAAGCAGGTTGCGCACTTTTACCTCGGGAGTTTCCATCTTGAACTCGGCGAGTAGCTCGGTCTTGGCTTTCTCGGTAAGACAGAAATAGTTGCTGTTAACCTGTCCGTCCTCACACAGGTTCTCGATGAGGCCCTGCTCCATCAGCGGATGGGTGCCATTTTCCATCTCTCTCTGGAACCTCCTGAACCCTCTGTGGTGAATCATCCATTCCATCTGACTGAAGGATATGTACTGGTCGTCGCAGTTGACCAGCAAGTGGCAGAAGTAGGTGAGCATCACCAAATTGCTATTATTGAGTTTCAGGTTAAGAATCTTGTGGGCGAAGTCGATATTCTTGTTGTCGTTGAAGAGTTTTTTCAGGTCATCGTATACTTCTTCGATGCCGGGATTATCGTTAATCCATAGGTCGAACCAGTTGTCGAGGATTTCAAACATCGAGTCGCAGTCCTCGGTAATGATAGCGGGCGAGATGACGGCCTGGTTTTCCCTAAGGCCGTTCACGACCGAACTCCTTACCGAGAACGACTCCTTGTTGCTGCTGCGGTAGCGCAGGATGCGGCGCTTGACCATGTCGTTGATATCGGGGCCGAATGTCAGGCTCGCTACATTGTTCATGTCGAGGAAGCGTGTCACCTCGTTGAAGTACACGCTGCTGGGACCACATTCCAGCGTGATGCATAACAGTACTGCTTGTTGCGGCGTGATGCCATAGGCATCGGCAATGAACTCGATGTCGCTCTTGTACTGTTTCATGAACTCGTCGCTTAGTTTTGAGTCCCTTGCGCCCTCCACAATGTTACCGATGGCCTGCAAGATGGTGGGTTGATCCTGATTGCTCTCGGAATCAACCTTCTTGGCAGTTGTTGCGTAGTTTTGTGTCATGCTATCTTTCTTCATAGTTTTTTCCCCTGTTGATGGAATCGATACAATGGATGGCTGTGGCAAGATGCCCGTGCCCGGTGGAGAACGGGCACGGCAGCGTCAGGCGGACAGGCTCCCTGGACAGTCAACTTGGCTGACTGGCCGTTGCGGTAGCGCTATGTGAGGTCGCTCAAGCGGCGAGGGAACTTTGCGTGCCAGGCATCAGGTGGAAATGCTTGACAAGCTTCTTCAGCAGTTGGTCGGTTTCTTCTCGCGTGAGGTTGAAGAAACTGATGGAGAGATTCTCGAGGTCACCCCAGCACTCGATGTTTTTGTTGTAGAGGTAGTTGTGAATCCTGTTGTAGGTTTTGTAAGAAGAAGTCCTGATTGTCGTCATAATCCTTAATTTGTTTGTCGTGATGAATGCTTTTTACTTCCTATAAATTGAAACGGTCTCTCAAAAATTTAGATTCGCAGGCGCCTTTTTTTTGCGCTCATTCTGTAAATCGTTGGGGTAGAGCCTCTTGCGAGGTGTTGTGCGTTGCGTTTTTTTCCTAAGGGCACGCCGCGTTGCTCGTGTGGCAACGGGCGGATTATGAAGCGTGGGCGAGTTGGGCAACTCGGCTCAGGTGGAAGTGCTTGGTGAAGGCATTGAGCAGGAACTCGGCTTCACTTGCACTGAGGTCGAAGAGCGTGACTTCGCTCTCATCGTTGCAGATCATGCAATTCACGCCCTTGTTGGCGAAGTAATTGCGGAAGCGGTAAACGCGGTCGGGATTCTTGATACTGATACTTACTGTCATTGTCCTAAAAAATTTGTTAGATTAAAGATAAGAAAAAAATTGGAAGCAACAAAATTTTTATGGGACCTTTAACGCTGGATTAGCGTTTTTGGTAGGGAACCGCTCGTTTCGTTTGCAAAGGTACGGCACTGGGTGCGCAACCTTTTTGCGTAATTGAAAAAAATTTGTCTTTGCAGTATTTTTTTCATTACACTGCAAAGGTAAAACTAACATGTGCCCTTCGGGGGCGCATGCTGAGAAAATCTGTCAAAAAAAAGTTTCTAGGGGAAATTCATGCGTTGTTCTCGCCGCAATAATCGGGCCAAAAGGCGCTCTGTCAGGTCATGTCATGAAAAAAAGTTGTACCTTTGCCCCACATATATTATTAAAGTAGATCATGAGCATTAAATTGATTCTTATTTTGGTGGCCCTGTTGGCTTTCACAACCCTGTGTGTCGGTTGTGCGGTATACTTCGGCAAGAAGGTTGGCCGCAGCAGTGACAGCCCTGCCGCCCCCTACGAGAACTTGGGCGTTGACGATTTCCAGGCCTTTATCGCCGGTGACAATGTCCAGCTGCTCGATGTGCGTTCAATGGATGAGTATAACGACGGACACATCGCCGGGTCGGTGCTTGTCGATGTGAACGACTCGGCATTTGTGGCCAATGCGATGGCTGTGCTCGACATGCAGCGCCCCGTGGCAGTCTATTGCCGCAGTGGCCGCCGCAGCGCCCGTGCCGCCAGCCTGTTGGCAGCCCAGGGATTCACGGTAACCAATCTCAATGGCGGAGTCCTCGCTTGGCAGGACGCCGGTAAGGCGCTGGTGAAATGATGGCCCAGCGCAAGCATTACCATGTCGTGGCCGCCGTCATCGAGGTGGCCGGCCGTGTGCTGTGCATGCAGCGCGGTGTGACGCGCTACCCCTACACCAGCCACATGTGGGAATTTCCTGGCGGCAAGATTGAGCCCGGCGAGACCCCCGAGCAGGCCCTGCACCGCGAACTCATCGAGGAGATGAACCTCGAGGTCGAGGTGCACGAGCACCTGGCCACAGTGACCCACGACTATCCCGACTTCACCATCACCCTCGCCGCCTATCGCTGCACAGCGGCGACCACCGCCTTCACCATGCGCGAGCACGCCGCCAGCCGATGGCTCCCTTGGGACGAGTTGTCAAGCCTACAGTGGTGTGCCGCCGACGACCGCCTCATCGCCCAAATAAGAATACCAGAATAACAGAAAACCAGATTAGTAGGTTAGCAGATGACCGGATAAGCAGAATAAATCTCTTATCTGTTAAAACTCTAACCTCTAACCTCTAAACTTCGCGGGGCTCTTCAACCGAAGAGCCCCGCGAATTCTATGCTTCCAGGTCGATGTTGAACTGCTCGTGCCAGGGTAACCCCTGCTTGTTGAGCACATCCAGGAACGGGTCGGGATCAAACTCCTCGACATTGTGCACGCCGGGTTTGCGCCACAGCCCCTTCAGGAACATCATCGCACCCGTCATGGCGGGCACGCCCGTGGTGTAGCTGACGGCCTGCATGCCGGTCTCCTCATAGGCCTTGTGGTGGTCGCAGTTGTTATAGATGTAGTAGGTCAGCGGTTTGCCCTGCTTGTCCAGACCGCCGATGCGGCAGCCGATGCTCGTCTCGCCGGTGTAGTTCTCGCCCAGGTCCTGAGGGTTGGGCAGCACAGCCTTGAGGAACTGCAGCGGCACGATGTCCATGCCCTGGTAGTTGATGGGCTCGATGCTTGCCATGCCGATGTCCTGGATCACGCGCAGGTGGGTCAGGTACTCCTCGCCGAAGGTCATCCAGAACCTAGCACGCCACAGGGTGGGGAAATTGATGACCAGCGACTCCAGTTCCTCGTGATACATCAGGTAACTCTCGCGCGGACCAATCATGGGGTAGGTGAGGGGTTTGTGGATCTCCAGTGCGCCCGTCTCGACCCACTTGCCGTTCTCCCAGTAGCGGCCCTTCTGCGTGATCTCGCGGATGTTGATTTCGGGGTTGAAGTTGGTGGCGAATGCCTTGCCGTGGTTGCCGGCGTTGCAGTCCACGATGTCGAGGGTGTGCATCTCGCTGAAGTGGTGCTTGGCGGCATAGGCCGTGTACACGCCGCTCACGCCCGGGTCAAAGCCGCAGCCCAGGATGGCCGTCAGCCCGGCACGCTCAAAGCGCTCGCGGTAGGCCCATTGCCAGCTGTACTCGAAGTGGGCCTCGTCGCGGGGCTCATAGTTGGCGGTGTCCAGGTAGTGCACGCCGCAGCGCAGGCACGCCTCCATGATGGTCAGGTCCTGATAGGGCAGCGCCAGGTTGATGACCATGTCGGGCTTGTGGCGCTCCAGCAGGGCGACGAGTTGGTCCACATCGTCGGCGTCGACCTGGTCGGTGCTGACATTTTCCTTGCCGATGGCGCGTGCCACGGCGTCACACTTGGCGCGGTTGCGCGAGGCAATCACGATCTCGTTAAACACATCAGGATTCTGCGCGCACTTGTGGGCGCACACGGTGCCGACGCCACCGCAGCCGATGATAATGACTTTGCTCATAACGGTTTCTATAATTGGTTCTTTCCCGCAAATTTACTACAAAATAGTTTCTGCGGCAAATGTTTTGCCGTGTTTCTTGTTTTGTTGACCCTTCAGCATCTCGTTCGTCTATAAAAACAGTGGAATTATCGAATTTTTTTGCGTTATTCTATGCTTTTCCACTAATTTTGCACCATCATTGACACATATTTTATATATAAATAGAAACAATCACACGCGACTTTGACATGAAGAAGATACTATTATTATTGCTTGTGTTAGGCTGCTTGACAACCGTGCATGCGCGCGATGTGGTCATCAACGGCATCCTTATCGACTCACAGGACACCACCGAACTCATGCAGGCGACGGTCAGGCTCCTTCAGGCCAATAGGGACAGCACCTTTGTCAAGGGGACGACCACCGACATGAACGGCGTCTTCAACCTCAAGGGCATCAAGCCCGGCAAGTACCTGTTGCGCTGCTCATATCTGGGCTACAACGACCTCATCAAGCATGTCACCGTGGGCGATGACGGCCGCGACATCAACATGGGCATCATCAAGATGGACCCTAACACCGTCATGCTGCAGGAGACCGTGGTCGTGGGTGTCAAGAGCCCCATCACCGTCAAGGAGGACACGATCGAGTTCAATGCCGACACCTACAAGACTCAGACCAACGCCGTCGTCGAGGATCTGCTCAAGCGCCTCCCGGGCGTCGAGGTGGGCAGTGACGGCAAAATCACGGCCAACGGCAAGGAGGTGAAGAAAATCCTTATCGACGGCAAGGAATTCTTCAGCGACGACCCCACGGTGGCCAGCAAGAACATCCCTGCCGAGATGATCAACAAACTCCAGGTCATCGACCGCAAGAGCGACCTGGCGCGCTTGACGGGCGTGGACGACGGTGATGACGAGACGGTCATCAACCTCACCGTCAAGAAGGGCATGAACAACGGCTGGTTTGGCACGGTCAATGCGGGCTATGGCACCGACGACCGCTATACGGGCAATGTGATGATCAACCACTTCCGCGACGGCAACCAGTTCACCATCCTGGGCGGTGGCAACAATATCAACAACCTGGGCTTCGGCGACGGGGCATCGGGACGCTTCCAGCGTTTCGGCGGCGACCGTGGCGTGACATCGTCGCAGTATGCTGGTATCAACTTCAATGTCGGCAGCAAGGAGGACGAGCACTTCCGCGTGGGCGGTGACATCATGTACAGCCACAGCGACCGCGACACCCGCACGACCACGGCACGCCAGTATCTGTTTACTGATTCCACGAGCTACGAGGACGCCAACACCATCGCGCGTGACAAGGGTCACAACCTGCGTGGTGACTTCAGGGTCAAGTGGGAGGTGGACAGCAACAACACCATCGAGTTCCGCCCCAACTTCTCGTTCAACTTCAACAAGAGTGAGCGCGGTGACACTTCGGTCACCCGTGCCGGCGACGCTGCCAGGACTGTCGTGAACCGCAGTTTGAGCAACTTCTTCAACGACGGCAAGAGCTACGAGTGGGGCACGCGCCTGATCTATAACCACAAGGTGGCAAGCCACCCCGGCCGCAGCCAGTCGTTGATGCTCAACTACCGCTACAGCAATGTGCGCGAGGACGGTGACACCTACACCAACAACACCTACTACCTCATGCCCGACGAGAACGAACTCATCGACCAGACGGCCAACAACCGCCGCAAGACCCACAACATAACGGGTCGCCTCTCATGGACCGAACCCATCGGCGATGTCAAGAACGCCCGCTTCCTGGAGTTCTCCTACCGTGGCAACTACCGCTACACCACGAGCGACAAGATGGTCTATGACAACATGCGCGAGGGCATCTGGCCCGGCGGGACCGTTACCGATGCCGAGTGGAACGAGCGCTTGAGCAACAGTTTCCGCAACACATTCTTCAACCAGGAGTTCAGCGTGGGATTCCGCCAGGTGCGCAAGGCCTATAACCTCAATGTGGGCATCTCGGTCAACAGCGCCATGTCCAAGAGCAAGGACCTCATCAACAGCGAGCGCGACATCGCCGAGCGCTGGGCCTGGTCGGTGGCACCCTATGCCCGCTTCCGCTACAAGTTCTCCGACACGCGCAACCTCAACTTCTTCTACCGCATGCGCGCCAACCAGCCCAGCATCACCCAGTTGCAGCCGGTGGCCGACGAGAGCAACCCCAAGAACATCATCGTGGGTAACCCCGAGTTGAAACCCACCTTCAACCACAACATCAACCTGCGCTTCGGCGACTTCGCTCAAGGTGCGCAGCGCAGCATCATGGCGATGATGAATGTGGACTTTGCACAGAACAGCATCATCTCGACCGTCACTTCCGACCCCTTGACGGGCCGCCGCCTCACCAGTTACACCAATGTGAACGGTGTGTGGAGCGCCATGGCGATGAACATGTTGAGTTTCCCCTTCGGAGCCAGCAAGGTCTGGTACTTCACCAGCCACATGTTCACCCGTTTTGCGGTGGCCAAGGGTATCAACAACGATGTCGAGAACCGCAGCAACACATGGATGATCAACTATTCGCCGGGTCTGGCATTCCGCAACAGCGTGTTTGACATTGAGTTGCGCCCGCGTTACAGCTTCCAGACCACGGCCAACACCGTTACCACGGCCAACAACCGCAACATCCACACTTGGGGCGGCATGTTTGACGGTACCTACTCGGCACCGTTCGGGCTGGTCATCAGCACCGACCTGCGTTACAGCACCACCAGCGGTTACAGCGCCGGCTACAACAGCGACCAGTGGATCTGGAACGGCTCGTTGTCCTACCAGTTCCTGCGCGACAAGCAGGCTGCCGTCACCGTCTCGGTCTACGACATCCTGGGCCAGCGCAAGAACATCTTCCGCAACATCACCGGTGAGTATATCGAGGACGCCATCTACAACTCCCTGGGCCGTTACGGCATGGTGACCTTCACCTACCGCTTCAACACCTTCAAGAAGGGTGAGCAGCCCAAGGACCGAAACGCCGACCGCTGGGATGGCCCCGGTCGATTCGGCCCTGGTGGACCTCCTCCCGGTGGCCGCCGCCCATTCTGATGAAGGACAATGCATTATCCAGGCTATAAGCATCCGCGCTCAATCCCTAACACGGTGGGCGCGGATGCTCTCATTATTATCGGGGAGGATGCCTATTGTTTCCCGTTCTCGAAATGGCCATTGTTGTGTTTTCTTGTTTTTCAGCTATGCGACCTAACAATTTAATTTTTTTTAGCATTTTTTCCTGCCAAACCTTTTGCCGTTTTGTCAAATAGTTGTAACTTTGCATTGAACTATATAGTGATATCACAATCGGTAAATTTGTAAAACACTTACTATGAAAGGCTTAAACAAACCCGCTGGCAGACCCTGGCGCATAGTGCCTGGGCCACCTTTCCTAGTGTGATAGATGATGAAACTCTAAAATGAATAAACGACAGTTAATCCGGAACCCCTTTTGATAAATCAAGATTTGATGTTTGCCGATTTTATGACGAGTTGAATATAAACGAGACTAATTTATTAACTATTTTATTATTAACCATTTAAATTAAGTTTTTATGAAGAAATTATTATTCACTCTTGTAGCCCTTCTCGCTGGCATGTCGGCTTTTGCCTACAATGTTGAGTTGAGGCTCGTTGATGCCAATGGCAATCCCTGCAATGAGATTACCGCTAAGGCTGGTGACGAGGTTACCCTGCACGTCCAGCTCACTGCTGTTGAGGGTATCATCGCAGGTCACCAGATGGAGTTTGATATGCTCACCCCCGCTGGCGAGCGCATCAATGCCGAGGGCGGTGTTGTTGTCATTAAGGGCGTTAAGACAACTCCTGCCCCTAATGCTCCTAAGAAGTACTTCACCCCTGAGGGCATGAGCAACTTTGAAGGTAACGCTACTGCCGAAGCCGTTAATACCGATGGCGAGATTGGTAACTACCGCATGCTGGGTTCCAACACCGCGCAGAACATGTTCTGGGCTTCGGCTGCAGAGCTTGCTGCCGCTTGGGGCATGTCCGAGGCTGATGTTATTGCCTTCTATGGCGATAAGGTGATCCTGGGCAATGTTTACTCCTTCACCATCCAGGTTAACGAGGGTTGGGAGGACGAGTATGCTATGCTCGACTTCAATGATGAGTACAGCCGCTTCGCTATCACCGACGGCGCTCAGTTCAAGGGCCAGTTCCCCGACATGGACCTCAAGATCAACAATGGTGACTATGTAGCTCCCGGTCCCAAGGACCTCACTGGTGAGATCGTTATTGGCGACCCCGACGAGGATGGCTATGTAACCATTGAGTACACTGGTGACGAGGATGTTACCATCAAGGTCATGATCGACGGCGTTTATGTACCCCTGACCGACGGCAAGGTATTCCTTGGCGCTTATGGCGAGGCTGAGATCACCGTTGAGGTTACCGCCGAGGGTTACAACCCCCTGACCGCTACCAAGACCGTTAACTGGGAGCAGCCCGAACTGCCCGTGACCCCGGCTCCCGTGATCACTTACGAGACCACCGACACCGAGGTTATCATCACCGCTACCGGTGAGGGTACCGTAGTGCTCTATGTAAACGGTATGGAGGTTGAGAATCCCTACCACATCGCTCGTACCAACGAGACCTTCAGCGTATTGGCTACCGCCATCGCTCAGGGTGAGAACATGCAGCAGAGTGATGTTACCACCCTCGAGGTTCCCGTTCCCGCTCTCGTTCCCGCAGGTGAGGACCTCACTGGTAATATCGTTGTTAGCGAGCCCGACGAGAATGGTGTCGTTACCATTACCTACGACGGCAACGAGGATGTTACCATCCTGGTTAACGGTGAGCCCTACGAGGACGGCTTCCAGCTCCAGGACGGTGAGAATACCATCGTTGTTACCGTTGAGGCCGATGGCTACAACACTCTCGAGGAGACCTTCGTTATCGTTTGGGATGCTCCCGAGCCTCCCTATCAGACCCCCGCTCCCGAGGTTGAGGTCGTAACTGGCGAGGACAATGTTGTCATCACCGCTACCGGTGAAGGCACCGTAACCATCTATGTGAACTACTTCGATGGCAACGGCCCCGTTGCTGTTGCTACCGGCGAGGGTGAGGTTTCCTACACCATCGAGGGCGGCGAAGAGGTTATGTATGTTGGCGTTTGGGCTACCGCTCAGGCTAATGACGAGGCTCTCGTAGGTATCAGCGACACTCAGTATGTTGAGGTTCCCGCTGCTGGTGGTGTAGATCCTCAGGATCCCCACATGGTTGGCAAGTGGATCATCATCATCGACAAGTACGGTGAGGAGCACTGGTACAACATGGCTGCTAATCCCGAGGATCCCAACTGGTTCTACATGATTACCCTGCACCACAATCCTTGGGGTGAGGGCAATGTTCCCTTCTACTTCATGGTAGACGGCGTTCGCATGGGTGCCGAGACCGACATGTACGAGCCTCAGATGGGTTCTGCCGAAAACACCATCCTCAACCCCGTATACGAGGGTGAGAACCTGTTCTGTGTTCCTGGTACCTACCCCTACACCTTCGGTCTCCAGTTCAAGGATGGTCAGTACTACCTGCTCGTTGCTCAGGGTCCGCAGACCGGCGTTAACGAGCTCGTAGACGGCAAGACCGTTGCTGGTGTACGCTACTTCAACATGGCTGGTCAGGAGATGCAGGAGGCCAACGGTATGACTATCGTTGTTACCACCTACACCGACGGCACCACCACCACCACCAAGGTGATGAAGTAATCCGTCAAGCGATTATCGCTAACTAAAAAAAGGGCGACCCCACCGGGGCCGCTCTTTTTTTGCAACGACCCTCGCCGCCCGTCATCCCCCAATCCGTTTAATTCGAAGACAATAAAAAGGGAGCGCGTCAGCCCAATTGATATCCGTAGTTTGTCGTATCATTCGCGTAATTCGTAGTTGTGAATCGCGTCAGCCGTTTGCTTGACTTTTTCTAAAAAAAAAATAATTTTTCTTTGTCAGTTTAGAAAATTGATATATCTTTGCAAAACAAGATGAACCAACTGGCATGAAATCATAGTAAGACCCGGCTTGCTAATTGACATGAAAATGATGAATGATACCCATCACCAGAGAGTTGCCGCTGGCAGGATTCCACCTGCAGCAGCAGGCATTGGGGTGTGGCGACTATCCGCACCGCCTCGAGTGAATGCGGTAGTTCGAGCAGAATAACAACTCTTTACCTTATATAAATGAAGTATCAGAATTATTGCCTTAAAAAACGATGTGAAGTTCAATCCGTGACTCTTTGATAATGAAAATTTGACTATCCGCTTGAATGTTAGAGATTTATTGTTTTTATTCACTTTATAATTATTAATTTAAATTAATTCATTTATGAAGAAATTTTTATTTACACTTTGCGCTGTGTTGGTAGGTTTCGCTGCTAACGCTGCTACTAATCCTCACTATCAGCTCGCCTTTGCTGATGCAAACGGCAACCCTGTTACTGAGATCGAGGTAACTCCTGGTCAGGAGGTTCCTATTCACATTCAGCTGGTCGCTCTGGACCAGGTTGCTAAGGGCCACCAGATGGAGTTCGTTATGTACGATATTGCTGGTGCTCGCATCGACAATGATGGTGTTGTAGCAATTAAGGGCGTTAAGACAACTCCTGCCCCTAATGCTCCTAAGAAGTACTTTACCGCTGAGGGCATGGCTCTCTTTGATGGCAACTCAACCGCTGAGGCCGTTAATGGTGACGGCGAGATCAACTATCGCGTTCTGGGTTCCAACTCTTCACAGAACATGTTCTTCGCTCCTGCTGAGGCTTTAGCTGCAGATTGGCAGATGTCTGTTGACGATGTCGTTGCTTTCTATGGCACTACTGTTCAGTTCGGTAACATCTACTCTTTCTCGATTATCACCACTGAAGGCTGGGACGAGGAGTATGCTACTCTCGCACTCAACCACACCTACACCAAGCTCGCTGTTGAGCCCATCACCGAGCAGCAGTTGGACGAGGATCTTACTCTCAAGATCAAGAACGCCAACTTTACTCCCGCCGTTGAGCTCGTACCTCCCACCATCACTATGGAGCAGACCGACGACCTCACCATGACGGTGACCGTTGCTTGCGAGACCCCGGGTGCTACCCTGATCGTTAATGGTCAGGCTGTAGAGGGCAACCCCTACATCTACACTGTAACCCGTCCCGATGTTTACACCGCTCAGACTGTAACCGCTACCGCTAAGTCTGTTCTTGGTGAAGAGACCAGTGCTGAGGTTTCCGAGAGCAAGGCCTTCGAGCCCGTTGAGGACCTGCCCACCGCTGCTAAGCCCGTGATCACCTTCGCCGAGACCAAGAACGCCAACAATGAGGTTACCCAGGTTACCGTTCAGATCGAGAACTGGACCAGCGCTACCATCAACGATGTGACCTACACCAACACCCGTGGCGATGTGAAGACCTTCACCGCTAACTATGTTGCTGAGCAGCCCATCCATGTTGAGGCTGTCAACGCTCCTGGTTATCCCTACGAGACGAACACTGCTGAGGATGACTACACTCTGAACAAGCTCGCTCAGATTCCTTCGGAGGGTGCAACGATCACCACCACCATGGACGACAACAATGTTTATGTTTGGGCAACCGGTCCCAATGTAGTTCTCTACGACGCACAGGGTAATGCAGTTGATCCTCAGCCGCTCACACTGCCGCGTAACGACTACAGCGAGGAGAACGAAGGCTACACCGTAAATGTTAGTGCTACCACTCAGCAGGAAGGTGAGCCCAACCAGTACGCTCCCACCACTGTTAATCAGGAAATTACCGTGCCCAACAAGCCCAAGCCCGTTACTCCCGATCCCACCGAGAAGACTGGTTTGCCCGTCTTCAACGGCTACACCACCGACGGTATTCACGCTTACTATGTAGGTATCAGCAATGCTCCCGGCTTCGAGAACGCAACCATCTACTATCGCGTATTTAAGGATGGTGTTATCATCACCGCTACCGATGAGAACCCCGAGGGTTGGGTAACCTATGAGGAGATTCTGAGCTACACCGTTGATGGCAGCTACCGCGTAGAGGCTTATGCCGTTGCTGATGGCTATCTGCCCAGCGATCAAATTGGCTATGAGTTCGTTGTTAGCCCCACCACCGGTATGGTAGATGTACTCAATGGCAAGACCATCGCTAATGTACGCTACTTCAACATGGCTGGTCAGGAGATGCAGGAGGCCAACGGTATCACTATCGTTGTTACCACCTACACCGACGGCACCACCAACACCGTTAAGGTGATGAAGTAATCCGTCACAGCGATTATCGCTAACTAATAAAAGGGCGACCCCATCGGGGCCGCTCTTTTTTTATTATATAATGTGATTCATCAGTGTCTGCTAAAGCCCCATTCGGGGCGATAAGGGCGCAGGGCGAGTACGAGTCCCGTTAGGGACGACCAGAGTTTAGGCAGGGGTGAAACGAGGCATAGCCGAATGGAACCCCTGCAATATTGACCAATTGTCATAGCCCCGTCGGGGCGGCAGCAAGTCCCTGACACACAATCTGTCACCCCTAACGGGGTTAATATTGTGGGGCGGCCTGTTCACAGGGGTTGCGCTTCGCTCCACCCCTGCCTAAACCCTGCCAGCCCTACGGGCTTGAAAGTGGCGCGCGGCAGCTGCCGCCGTGTCCAGTGGAGCGGGCTTAGCGGTGGTCCAGGTGGGGTAGTGTGTCCAGTTTGTCAGTTTCCTGGAGCAAATTGGTGGAAAGTGAAATCTTTTTATTACCTTTGCAAGTTATAATATGAAAAAGCAAGTGGAAACAAGATACATCTTTGTCACTGGCGGCGTCGTTTCGTCGCTCGGTAAAGGAATCATCGCCTCGAGCATCGCTCGCCTGCTGCTCTCGCGAGGCTATAGCGTCACCTGCCAGAAGTTTGACCCCTACATCAACATCGACCCTGGCACATTGAACCCCTATGAGCACGGCGAGTGCTATGTCACCGTCGACGGCCACGAGGCCGACCTGGACCTGGGGCACTACGAGCGCTTTACCAACATCAAGACCACGCGCGCCAACAATGTCACCACGGGACGCGTCTACCAGAGCGTCATCGACAAGGAGCGCCGTGGCGACTATCTGGGCAAGACAGTCCAGATTATCCCCCACATCACCGACGAAATCAAGCGCGATGTCAAGTCGCTGGGCACTACCGGTAAGTATGACTTCGTCATCACCGAGATTGGCGGCACCGTGGGCGATATCGAGGCACTGCCGTTTATCGAGGCCATCCGCCAGCTGCGTTGGGAACTGGGACGACGCTGCATCTGCGTCCACCTCACCTATGTCCCCTACATCAGCGCTGCCAAGGAACTCAAGACCAAGCCCACCCAGCACAGCGTGAAACTGCTGCAGCAGGAAGGTATCCAGCCCGATATCCTCGTGCTGCGCACCGAGCACCAGCTGCCCGCCACCATGCTCAAGAAGGTGGCGCAGTTCTGCAATGTCAGTCCCGATGCCGTGGTGCAGTCGCTCGATGTGCCCACCATCTATGAGGTGCCCCTCAAGATGCACGAGCAGCGCCTCGACAATATCATCCTCGAGAAGACGGGACTCTCCAGCGACGGTGAGCCCGACATGGAGAAGTGGAACGACTTCCTGGGCAAGCTCAAGGGCGCCAAGGAGGTGGTGCGCATCGGACTCGTCGGGAAGTATGTCTCCTTGCAGGATGCCTACAAGAGCATCGACGAGAGTCTGCTGCATGCCTGCGCCTACCATGACCGCCGCCTCAAGCTCGACTATATCAACAGCGAGCACATCCACGACGGCAATGTCGAGCAGCTGCTCAAGGACCACGACGGCATCGTCGTCGCTCCGGGCTTCGGGCAGCGCGGCATCGAGGGCAAGTATATCGCCCTGAGGTGGTGCCGCGAGCATGATGTGCCTACCTTCGGCATCTGCCTGGGCATGCAGTGCATGGTCATTGAGTTTGCGCGCAATGTCCTCGGGCTCACCGATGCCAACAGCACCGAGATGGACCCCAAGACGCCCCACAATGTCATCGACCTCATGGAGGACCAGAAGACCATCACCAACCTGGGCGGCACGATGCGCCTGGGCGCTTATGCCTGCCGTGTCAAGGATGGCACAAAAGTTGCACAAGCCTATGGCGTGACCGACATCGAGGAGAGGCACCGTCACCGCTTCGAGTTCAACGACGAGTTCCGCAAGCGCTTTGAGGACGCCGGCATGGTCATCGCGGGTGTCAACCCCGAGAGTGGCCTCGCCGAGGTCATTGAGCTCACGGGGAAGCGCTGGTACATCGGTACCCAGTACCATCCCGAGTACTCCAGCACCGTCCTCAACCCCCATCCCCTCTTCATGTCCTTCATCGCCGCCGCCATCAAATCATCGACAGAATCCTCAACTGTCTCACGCTAAGACGCTATGTCGCAAAGTTTTCAGTTTTCAGAAGAATGTAGATGATGAGTGACCGTGCTGTTTGGGGTAATGACGGGACAAAGCCGATTCTGGATAGTATCTTTGAGGTGTACAATAACTTGGGTTTGCTGGTGAATTTCAACGAGAGTTATCTCAAGCGGGGTATTAAGAGGATTGTGAATGATTTTAAAGAACCACCTGTTGAAATAGGAATAAAATAAAAATAATAACTTAGCGGCTTAGCGGCTTAGCGTGAGGTTTTCCCGCTGTCGTGTGTCCGCAATAAAGAATATATAATGGATAAGAATACTTTATTAGGATTGTTGCTGATGGGTGTGCTCCTCTTTGGCTTCATGTGGCTCAAGAAACCCAGCGAGGCCGAGCTTGCCGAGCGTCAGCGACTTCAGGACTCTATCGCTGCCGTAGAAAAAGTTGACCAGCAGCGCATCAATGCCGAGGGTAATGTCGACACGCTATCCTCGGACGAAATCGCTCACCTGATGAGCGTGTTTGAGGCGATGCCCGCCGACAATGCCGTTATCAACAACGAGGGTGTGATGCTCTCGCTCCATGACGGCAAGGTCAGCGGTACCGTGCGCGTGGGCGACAAGACCCTCGACTGGAACGAGGTCACCTCATCCACGAGCGATGACCCCGCGACACACAACCTCGCCGTGCAGGCCGTGCAGCGGGCCCTCGATGTGTATGCCAAGAATGGCTCCTTTGCCACTTCCCTGTCGGGCTCCGAGGAAATCGTCACCCTCGAGAACGACTCCCTCAAGGTCGAGCTCAGCACCAAGGGTGGTATGATTACCCGCGCCATCCTCAAGGGTTACAAGACCTGGAAGACGCCTCAGGTGGTGTTGTTTGACAAGGGTGACAACGATTACAACTTCATCTTGAGCAACAACACCCAGCGTTTTGAGACCAAGAACTTCTTCTTTACCCCCAACAAGCTCAACGACAGCACCGTCGTCATGAACCTCCAGCTCGAGGGCGGCGCCCAGTGGGGACTCAAATACACGCTGTGCCACAACAGCTACATGGTGCGCATGGAGATGCAGCAGCAGGGCATGACGAGCGTCATCCCCCTCAACATCACCACCGTCGACCTCGACTGGCACCAGAAGATTTCGCGCCACGAGGAGGGCAAGATGTTTGAGGAGCGCAATAGCGGCATCTACTACAAGTATGCCGGCGAGGACGGTGATGTGAAGTACACCAGCGAGAGCGGCGATGACGAGAAGGAAGTCAATGAGAAACTCAAGTGGGTGAGTGCCAAGAACCAGTTCTTCTCGACCGTGCTCATTGCCGACAGCGTCATGTCAACGGCTCACATGACCAGCGTCTCGACCGAGAAGGGCGCTGCCGACTACGAACAGTACCTCAAGGATGTCAACATCCACACGATGATTCCCTACTCGAGCGACAAGCCCAATCCGGCCTCGTTCTACTTCTACATGGGCCCGAACCGCTACCACATGCTCTCGAGCTATGACAAGTACTCCCCCAACGAGGACCTCAAGCTCACACACCTCATCCCGCTGGGATGGAAGCTGTTCAGGTGGATCAACACGGGTGTCATCATCCCCATCTTTGACTGGCTGGGCAAGTTCATGTCCAACTACGGACTCATCATCCTCGTGCTCACCATCATCATCAAGCTCGTGCTCTCGCCCTTGACCTACAAGAGCTACATCTCGCAGGCCAAGATGCGCATCCTGGCTCCCGATATCGCCAAGATCAACGAGAAGTATCCCAACCAGGAGGATGCCCTCAAGAAGCAGCAGAAGACCATGGAACTCTACCGTCAGGCCGGCGCGAGCCCCTTCGGCGGCTGTCTGCCCATGCTGCTGCAGATGCCTATCCTCATCGCGATGTTCACCTTCTTCCCCTCGTGCATCGAGCTGAGAGGACAGTCGTTCCTCTGGGCCAACGACCTGAGTGCTCCTGACAAAATCTTGCAGTGGGGCGCGCAGATCCCGTTCATCTCCAGCTTCTTTGGCAATCACTTGAGCCTCTTCTGCCTGCTCATGACGGTGACCAACATCGTGTATACCTACATCACCACCAAGTCACAGGCCCAGTCATCGTCGATGCCTGGCATGAAGTGGATGATGTACCTCATGCCCATCATGTTCATGGTGTTCTTCAACAACTATGCCTCGGGTTTGAGCTACTACTACTTCATCTCGCTGTTGATTACCATCCTGCAGACCTACAGCTGCCGCCTGTTTGTCACCGAGGACAAGGTGCGTGCCACCATGGCTGCCAACGCTAACAAGCCCAAGAAGAAATCCAAGTGGCTCGAGCGCATGGAGGAGGCTCAGAAACTGCAGCAGCAGCGTGCCAACGCCGCTGCCGGCAGGTCCAACAACAAGCGCAAGCGCTAATGGCGTGGAATTTTTCAACGGGTGATTGAAACTTTTTTGAAACTAGAATGGTCTAATGAATAAATAATATGTTAAACTGCCGATGGTTCGGGCGGCGGAAATCTTGCCTGAAGCCTGACACCTGAAGCCTAACACCTTATTCTATTATGTATATCCACAATTGTCCACAGTGCGGGAAGCAATATAGCACTGAAGAGAAAGTGAGTCCGGTGAAGTGCCCCTTCTGCGGTGCCGAGATGAATGTTTCCTATCCTGATGAGCAGCAGGCTCCCCAGCAACAGGCACCCCAGCAGCAGGTACCCCAGCAGCAACAGCAGCCGCCGTACCAGCAATATCAGCAGCCTGGTTACCAGCAGCCTGTAGCTCCCAGGGGTGGTAATGTCTTTGATCCGGGTCCCTCGGGCAAGAGCCGCGGTGTCACGGGCCTGTTGGCTATCCTGCTGGGTACCTTGGGCGTACACTATTTCTATGTAGGTAAACCCGTGCCTGGTGTGATCTTCCTGCTGGTATCAATCCTCACTTTAGGTTTTGGTGCCATCGTTACCGGAATCATCGCTCTCATCCAGGGCATCTTGCTCTTGACCTCAACCACCGAGGCTGACTTTGAGAACAAGTGGGTGAATCCGATGAATTCCTTCCCGTTCTTCTAAGAAAGGCCGGGAACCACAGGAATGGCAAAACGACAAGCGGCAACTTCCCCCGACTACATCAAGTGGTTGCTCCTCGCCGGGGCAGCTATAGTCATTGTGGTCCTGGCGGCAGTTGCCGCTCGTCGATACATTCTTCCGCACTCGGTCGCCGTGGACCGTCTGCGCTATCCCATTGCGGGGATTGATGTCTCCAACCACAACGGCACCATCGACTTTGACAGCGTGCGCGACGACAACTACCAGTTCGTGCTCATCAAGGCCAGCGAGGGAAAGACCTTCAAGGACCCGGCCTTTGGCCGTCACTACGGCGGCGCACGAGCGGCGGGGCTCAAGGTGGGAGCCTACCATTTCTTCCGCAAGAACCGCACCGGCGAGGAGCAGGCTGCCAATTTCCTTGATGTCATCGGGGAACGGACACTCGACCTGCCCCTGGTCATCGACCTCGAGGACGACTGGGGCAACGGGGCCACCACCAGCTATGACACGGCGGTGGAGCGGCTCCTCAACATGATTGCCATCCTCAAGGACAAGGGCTACTCGGTGATGATTTACACCAACAAGGACGGGTACAACAAGTACTACAAGGACATGTTGGGAGATTGTGACCTGTGGCTCTGCTCGTTTACCAGTCCCGACCTGCTCGACCTGCCGCACCGCTTCCAGCAATACAGCTACGAGGGCGAGGTGGACGGTGTTGACGGTGAAGTGGACCTGAATGTGTTCCGCGGCGACCGCAGCGACTGGGAACACTATCTGGAACAAGTGAATCGACCTGCAGGACAATAAACCCTCCACAACGATGAAACAAGCAATGAAACCCGTCTATCGTGCCGTGATTTGCCTCCTGCTCCTGATGCTCTCGGGGTGGGGAACCGCCGGCGCAACCGTTTATAACTGGAGCCGCTATGACATCTCGTTTGAGACGCCCGACTATGGCTTTGTCACCTTCAACAGCAACACGAGGTTTATCGTGCAGTGGGAGGACATGGCCATGACGGTGCAGCTCTACAGCAAGGACAAGGGATATGACAAGAAACTGCTCCAGGAAAACCTGATGAGCAAGGCCAGGGGATACAACATGTATGACCTGAACTATGGCAAACTCAAGGTCAAGGGTTTCAAGAAGACCTACAGCATCTATGGCACCATGCCCGACGGCTCTCCCACAATCATCGCCGACCTGGTCTCCAAGCACCAGAACCTCATCATCGAGGTGACGATTATCTACCAGTATGGCAACAGGGAGATTGCCGAGGACATGATCAAGTCCTTTGCCGAGAACAAGACGCAGAGTCCCAACCACGAGCGCAAGAAGCAGAAGGTGCAGAAAAAGCAGGATGCCGACCGCCAGCTCGAACGGGAAAAGAAAAACAAGGAGCCCAAGCGCCAGACTGGCAATGAGCAGCTCTATGACGCTTGACGGTTGCTCTTGCAGCCATGTGACAATAAGTATTAACCACCAGATAAACCTTATAGCACGATGAAGAGATTGACATTGACAATATGTTTGGCACTCGCTGCCATCATGGCGATGAATGCCGCGCCTGGCGGCGATGACTTTACCGCAGCGGGCGATGTGAAACCCAGTATGCTCTATGTGCCGCTGGTCTATGACAACCATTCTACCGAGGCGGCCATCAGACAGCATGAATCGAAGCCGCTCTATGCGCTCGACGCCGGTGACGAGTGGCTGCAGGAAGCGATGGCCGACTCGGAGCACGCCCGCAGCGTGCGGCAGCGTGCGATGATCGACAACCCGCAGCTGGTGGCCTATAATGCCAGTCGCCTGCCCGAAGCACCGCCCGAGGGTGTCATTCCTGGAGACCCTCGTCAGGGCAAGCTCACCATCGCTCCGCCACAGGTGGCAGCCCCCGAAGATGTGAAGCCTGTCGACACGCTACCGCTGCAAGTCCACAACTGGCTCCATGTGTTCAACGCATCGCTGCAGTTCACCCAGGCCTACATCAGTGGCAACTGGTATCAGGGCGGCGAGAACAACCTCGCGCTCTTGGGGTCTATTAACTGGAACTGCAACCTCAACACCGATATCCATCCCAACTGGTTGTTCAACAATGCGTTATCCTATAAGCTTGGTGTGTCAACCACCCATGGCGACAGCATCCGCAAGTACTTGATCAACGAGGACAACTTCCTCTTTACCTCACAACTGGGTTACAAGGCGGTCAAGAACTGGTACTACAGTGCCATGCTGCAGTTCACGACGCAGTTCCTGAACAACTACAAGACCAACACCCGCACCATGACGGCGGCCTTCCTCTCCCCGGCCGAACTCAACCTCGGTCTCGGTATGACCTACAACTACAAGAAGGCCGACGACCGCATGTTCACCCTGGCCATTGCGCCGCTGTCCTATAACCTGAAGTATTGCCGTAACATCACCGATATCGACCCCACACGCTTCGGTATCGAGGCGGGCAAGCATTGCAAGCACAGTTTCGGTAGTAACTTCGAGGCCAAGTGGTTATGGCGGTTCACCCCCAATGTGATGCTTACCTCCCGACTCTATATGTTTACCGACTACCGGTATGTACAGGGCGACTGGGAGAATACGCTTGACATGTCCATTGGCAAGTACCTGACGACCCAGTTGTATACCCACTTGCGCTTCGACCGTTCCAGGACGCGCGACGATGACTGGAACTACTGGCAGTTCAAGGAAATCCTCAGCCTGGGTGTCGTTTACCGCTTTGCCACCGTCAATTGATAACGCCTCCCCAATGCGCCGCCAAGCCGTCTTCATCTTGTCGCTGCTGTTGCTGATGCCTCTCATGGCATCGGCCAGGGACAGTGTCGTGCCCAAGCAATCGGTCGTTATCGAGGGGCTCGATATAGACTCGATGCGCACGCGCCTCGACGAGAGCGGCATGCAACCGCTGGAGGGCATCTGGTATTACCCTAACGAGGAGATGACTCTGGGCATCGAGCGTTACCGGGGCGACCACAACATCGGCTACCGCATCATCCTGCTCGAGTCACCCGATATCACCCTGGTGCCCGGCACGGTAATCGGCTATATCGCCAGCAGCGCCCTGGACAACAAGTACCAGCTGTGGCTCTACAGCGAGCGCAGCCGCACCACGCTCAAGAAACCGATGGAGTGTGTAGCGACGCTCGGCAACAAGGCGACAACGCTCACCTTTGACCCGCCGCACTGGAAGGTAAAAGTGCGCGTCAATGTCGCCCGATTCCTGCCAACGCTGTTTAATGGCCTGAGCATTGTCCCCGACAAGGTGGGAGAGCAATTGCCCATCGGTTTTCGCAAGATTTATCCTGAAGGTAGTGATAACCATCCGTTTAACCGCATCCGTTACCTGTGATGAGAACATGGAATAAACATATTTTAACTCTTCCCCCCCTCCTCTTGCTGCTGTGTGTGAGCTCCTTATCGCTAGACGCTCGCACGCGCACGACCCGCAAGAATCTCCGTAGTACCGAGGTGCCGGTAGCAGTGATCGAGGCCTCAGATGACCTGTTGCCCGACAGCCTGGCCGTCGTTGACCCTGACGCCGTCACGCTCAAGGGGTTCAGCAAGCGGGCGAGCGACAGCAAGGAGTCCTTTTTCATCACCAACAACACGGCCCATCGCATGAGTGCAGTGCGCCTGTTGCTGCGTTACACCACGGTCAACGGTGAACTGCTCACGCAGCGCTCGGTAACCGTGCCGGTGAGCCTCAAGCCGGGAGAGACCAAGCTGGTGAGTGTCAAGTCATTTGATGTGCAACGGCTGTTCTACTATTATGCCGGCCCGCAACCGCGCAAGCAGGCTACGCCCTTCAAGGTGGCGTTCAGGCTCACGGGCTATGACATACCTGTGGGCAACTGACAAGGAAAATAACAATCATTATAATATCAACAACAAACTAAAAAAACGAAGGAATGATGAAGAACTATTCAATCAACCTGTTGGCTGTGGTCATGATGGCATTGACCGGATGGCTCACCGCCGACGCGTGCACCAACCTGCTGGTGGGTAAGAACGCCAGTGCCGATGGCTCGACCATCATCACCTATGCTGCCGATAGCCACACGCTCTTTGGCGACCTGCAGTATCTGCCTGCAGCCGATCATCCTGCCGGCTCCATGCGTGAAATCATCGATTGGGACAGCGGCAAGCGCATGGGCGCCATCCCCGAGGTGCCTCACACCTATGCCGTCGTGGGCAACATGAACGAGCATCAGGTGACTATCGCCGAGAGTACTTGGGGAGGCCGTGAGGAACTCTGGGACCTCAACGGCAAGTCCATCATCGACTACGGCAGCCTCATCTACATCGCGCTGCAGCGCTCACGCACGGCTCGCGAGGCCATCAAGGTAATGACCGAGCTGGTGGCCCAGTATGGCTATGCCAGCGAGGGCGAGTCGTTCTCGATTGGCGACCCCAACGAGATTTGGATCATGGACATGATTGGCAAGGGTCCTGATGAGCTGGGTGCTGTCTGGGTGGCTATCCGCATTCCCGATGACTGCATCGCCGGACATGCCAACAATCCCCGCATCTGGAAGTTCAATATGAAGGACAAGAAGAATGTCATGTACAGCAAGGATGTCATCTCGTTTGCCAAGAAGAAAGGCCTTTACAGCGGCAAGGATGCCGACTTCGCCTTTGCTCCTGTTTACCAGAAATTTGATGCTGGTGCCCTGCGTGGCTGCGATGCCCGCGTGTGGAGCTTCTTCAACCGTTTCCATCAGGGCATGGACGCCTATCTGCCCTTCATCTACGGCAAGACCCGTGCCGATGCCGATGTGATGCCGCTGTATGTGAAGCCCGACCGCAAGGTCAGCGTGCGTGACATGCAGAACATGATGCGCGACCACTTCGAGGGTACGCCGTTCGACATGACCGTGGATCCCGGTGCAACCACCGCCTATGGTGTGCCTTACCGCTGGCGTCCCATGGACTTTGAGGTCGATGGCGTGACCTACAGCCAGGAGCGTGCCATCGCTACCCAGCAGACCGGTTGGGTGTTTGCAGCACAGATGCGCTCATGGATGCCCGACGAGGTGGGTGGCTGCTTCTGGTTCGGTGTCGATGATGCCAACACGGCAGTCTTTGTACCCATGTACTGCTGTATCACTCAGGTGCCCGAGAGCTACCGCCAGGGCAAGGCCGACATGTACACCCTGGACTGGGACTGCGCCTTCTGGGTCAACAACTGGGTCGCCAACCAAGCTTATGCCCGCTATTCACAGATGATTGGCGACATCCGCAAGGTACAGGGCGAAATCGAGGACAACTTTGCCAAGAAGCAGTCGGTCATCGAGGCCGAGGCTACCTCGCTGCTCACTACCGACCGTGCTGCCGCCGTGCGCTTGTTGACCAACTACTCGGTCAATGCCGGCCAGGACGCTACCGCCCGTTACAAGAAGCTGGGTGAGTACCTGTTCGTGAAGTACCTCGACGGTAACATCAAGAAGGAGAAAGACGGCAAGTTTGAGCGCAACGAGTACGGTACTCCTGCATCGCCCACCTTTGCCGGCTATAACCAGGAGTATTACGATATGCTCATCAAGGGCCCCAACGGCGGTGACCGCCTCAAGGTCGAGGAACCCGTATGGCTTGACGAGAAGGACAAAGCCAAGCACTAAAGCTTCTCAAGTCCACACAGTGGTTAAGCGTGCTGTGGCTCCAGTCATGGCAACGCCCATAGAAAAAAAGCCGCATCGATATCACATCGGTGCGGCAATTTTATCTGTTTACTTGACTCTTTTTGCAATGATAGGTATCAACTAATAACTAATTCACTTTTTTACACTGCAAAATTACATCGGCTATATGGCCTCCACAATCACTAAAATGAGCCATTTTTATCGGGTTTTCTCATTATATCGGGGGATTTTCTCAAAATTAAGCCGCAATAGAGCGTCTTTTTCCAAGATATTGACTAACTTTGTTCACGAGTTAAACCAAAAATGATGAAAACAGCTATGAAAAGATTATCATTGATTCTGGCGCTGTGCGCCGTCGCTCTGCTCTCACAGGCTCAACTCTTGTGGAAGGTAAGCGGCAACGGGCTGGCACGGCCCAGCTATATCTTGGGAACACACCACATGGCACCCGCATCGATGATTGACGAGATTCCCGGCATCGATGTTGCCATCGAGGGCTGCGATATCGTCGTGGGGGAGATTGAGAAAGACAGTCTCGTTGGGCAAGACGCCCAGATGCGCATGGCCCAGAGCATGATCGCTCCGCTCGACAGCACACTCGATAAACTCTATACGCCCGACGAGTATGCCATCGTGGAGCAGGTGTTCAACAAGTATTTCGGCTCAATGGGAGTGAAACTCAGTCAGATGAAATCGTTGAAGCCCGCTGCCATCAGCACCCAGCTGCAAGCCATGCAGGCCATCAGGTATTTTCCCAATTTTGATGCCAATAACCTCATCGACATTGCTGTTCAGGAGCGTGCCAACGAGTTGGGACGCCCGTCGGCAGGGTTGGAAAGCCTCCAGGAGCAGATCGACCTGTTGTTCAACACGCCGCTTGCCGAGCAGGCCAAGGGTTTACTCGAGGCATGCAAGCAGGACGACAAATTCCTGGAGCAGTCGGTTGCCCTTTCCGAGGCCTACGCGACACAGAACCTGGAACGCATCTTTACCGTAATGACCGAGTCGATAACGGGTGAAGACGAGGAGGCCATTGATGCCTTGCTCTATGACCGCAACCGTGCATGGGTTCCCAAGCTCGTCGAGATGATGCCCGAGCGTGCTTGTCTGGTGTGCGTTGGTGCAGGACACTTGCCTGGTCCGCAGGGCGTGCTTCAGTTGCTGCGAGACCGTGGATACACTGTCGAGCCCATGCAGTAAATTTTCTTAGCGCTTATCAATACTGCCCTCATGAATGATTGAAACCATTTATGAGGGTATTTTTTTGCCACTTGTTGTATAGATGTCAAAAATGCACTATCTTTGTCGCATTATTCAACAAAACGACTTCTATTTTGGACCCTGACCCGTTATCGTGCCTGTTATCGGTACTCTGTTTTGCAAGCCCCTATCAGCTTGTCACTTTCAATACGCCCGAGCTGGGCAGCATCATAGCCATCATTGTCGCCATTTTGGGATTATTCCTGTCGGCATTTAACTCGGGCAGCGAGATTGCCTATTTCTCGTTGCGCAACGAGGATGTCAGCAGCATTGAGGACCAGCACCGCCGTGAGCGCGTCAAGGAGCTGCTCTCCAACCCCGAGAAGCTGCTGGCCACGATACTTGTCGGGAACAATCTGGTCAACATCATGATTGCTATTGTGCTGAACTATGCGATGAACCAGATTTTTACATTCAAAAGCACGGTACTGAGTTTCATTGTCCAGACCATCATCCTCACCTTCTTGATCCTGCTCTTTGGTGAGGTGATTCCCAAACTGTATGCCACCAATTTCAATGTCAAGTTTGCTGCGATGGCTTCGGCACCGCTCAAGGCTGCAGTAAAGCTGTTCACCCCGTTGACTGCCTTGCTCGTGCGCAGCACGAGCCTAGTGAACAAGGTCGTGCCTGCCCAGACCGAGGAGCTCTCGGTCGATGACCTCACGCGTGCTCTCGAGGTGAGCGAGGTCAAGAACCCCGACGAGAAGGAGCTGCTCGAGGGTATCCTCTCGTTTGGCGACAAGACGGTGAGTGATATCATGCGACCTCGCGTTGATGTCGTTGACATCGACCAGGACGATGACTTTGACGAGGTCGTGCGCAAGGTCATTGACACGGGCTATTCGCGCATGCCCGTCTACGAGGAAACTCCGGACAACATCAAGGGAATCCTCTATGCCAAGGACCTGCTGCCCTACATCGGCAACAGGGACAACACCTTCAAGTGGCAGACGCTTATGCGTCCCGCCTATTTCGTGCCCGAGACGCGTATGCTCGACGACCTGCTCGAGGACTTCCGCCGCAAGAAGATGCACATGGCCATCATCGTCGATGAGTACGGTTGTACCCAGGGCATCGCCACCCTCGAGGATGTGCTCGAGGAAATTGTCGGCGAAATCAACGACGAGTATGACACCGAGGAGAAATTCTACAGCCGCATCAGCAAGGACACCTGGCTGTTTGACGGCAAGACACTCTTGAGCGACTTTGCCCGCACACTCGACATCGACGAGGAAGAGCTGGGTGAACATGGCGAGGAAGCCGAAACCATAGCCGGATTCCTGCTGGATCTCAAGGGTGATTTCCTGCAAGAAAAAGAAGTCATGAAATATGGCCGTTTCACATTCACCGTAATCAAGGTGGTGAAACACCGCATTGCCAAGGTCAAAGTGACACTCAAGGGTGTGGCAGCCGACAGTTGATTCCCCCGTTCTCAGCATTTTGGCACGGGATTTGCTGTAGTAAGTTGCAGTATTGACTATTACAGTTTTTTCACATGACAAGCAGTAACTATTTTGCCCTTGGTGGCTATGCTAAGCACTACAGCGACAAATCCTTGCTGAACAAGTTGAAAAAGGTCGCCCGTAAGTTAGGTCGCAAGGCGGTCTACTATGTACTTGTGCTCTATTATGTGGCTAGGGATCCGTCGGTTCCCACTAGTTTGAAGATCAAGGTGTTTGGCGCATTGGGCTATTTCATCTTGCCTATCGACCTCATCCCTGATGCCATCATTGGACTCGGTTTCACCGACGATATTGTTGCGCTGGCTTGGGCGTTCATCACGATGAGGAAGTACATTACTCCCGAAATCAAGAAAAAGGCACGAGACCGAGTGCGCCAATGGTTTGGGGGCGAGGATGATGGAGTACAACAAGACATCACCGCATGGAATTTGAATTCCGATGACCCGCGCATTATCGATGTCGAGGCCGAGGAATATTAACAGCAGACAAGGGCTCCAAGTGGTCAACACCTGAAGCCCTTGTTTTTTTAGTATCTATAGTTATCTATAGCCTTTTTATCTCTTCTCTTATTTAACATAGAAGTCGCTCGAGACGCCCACGCCACCGGCTTTAAGTTTGCCGTAGTTGTTGTTGCCCTGATACTTCTGGGTCCAGACGCGCTCTGAGCATTTCTTGCCGAGTTCGTCCTTGGTGACAATGTAGCCGTAGATATTGCGGCGCTCGGGCACGATACCCTTCATCACGACATCCCAGTCGTTGCTGGTGATGATGACATCAAGGACATTGGGGTCGTCGGCCTTGGCGATGGCAAGCGCTTCGGCTTTGAACTTGGCGTGCATCGAGCCGGCCTTGGGCATGGCCTTGTAGTCGATATTCTCGGGCGTGTTATTCGCGATGGCTTGATCTGCTGCATTGGCATATACATTCTGATTGTAGTACATGTATTTTTGAGTATTACTGTACTTCTCGCCGAGTTCGTCCCACAATTGAGGGGTGTCCTTGGTGAAAATCTGGAACAGGTGCATCTGCTTGGCACATTTCTTGGCACCTTCCAGGTCCGCAGCGTTCAGGAAGGAACCTTGTCCCCCGAGGGTGGCGAAGACATATTTTCCATTACGACTCACTAGAGTGATGCCTTGAGCCGAACCTTTTGCACGGTACTTGTTCGCCGTCATCAGGCTCCCTTTGGTTGAAACGCTCACAGCGCCATTAGCATCTTCAGTGACTTTCGTGCTGTTGATCAACACGAGGGTCCAGGAACTGATTTTGTCATAGAATTGCCAATAGCGTTCATTCTCTTTCTGGATACTTTCCCAGAGTTTTACATCATAGTCAGGTCCGGAGTTGATCTGGTCGAGCGTATGGTTGTGCTTGAAACGGGCATCCAACTGGCTCCTGAGTTCTTTCAACCCGTCCTCGGTGATGTCCATCTCGGCCATGCGGTCCACAAACTCCTCCATGCCGATGCCGTTGTATGTGCCATTCGGGTCCATGACCCAGGGCAGGGGTGGGCGTTGGGTCTCAAGGGCACTCATCTTGGCATCGTCCTTGGCCTTCTTGGCTTCTTTCTTGACATCCTCTTTCTTCTTCTCAACGACTTGCTCGGCTTTCTTCTTAGCCTTGTTGACCAGGCCGCCCAACTGGGCATTGGCTGTCGTGGGCACGCTCATTGCTGCCATGGTGATGGCGGCAACCAGTAATGTCTTGATAGTTCTTGCTTTCATCTTGAATAAAGTTTTATAGGTTGATATTTAGGTGAAATGTATTTGTCTGTTGAGTATTGATTTATAGGATTATGCATAGGCAAAGATATACATTATTATCTGAACTATCAAGAGTTGATACCAAAAAAAACGAGGGTGAACACCACATCGTGGCGCTCACCCCGTCCCTTAGGGTTGGGATTAAATTCCTTTTTTAGTTCTGTTCCTCCTTGGGAGTGTCCTGGATCACATTGATGTAGGTGTGACCAGCGCGGTGCTGGAACTCTACAGTGCCGTCAACCAGAGCATAGAGGGTGTGGTCCTTGCCCATGCCAACATTCTTGCCAGGACGGTGCTGGGTACCGCGCTGACGGCGGATGATGTTACCGGCCTTGGCAAACTGACCACCAAAAATCTTCACGCCGAGGCGTTTGCTTTCGCTCTCGCGGCCGTTCTTTGAACTGCCGACACCTTTTTTATGTGCCATAATCTAAAGAGTTTGGATTTTTAAATGGTTAATTAAGCAATGACTTCTTTAATCTCAAGTTGAGTAAACTGCTGGCGATGACCGTTCAGACGGCGATAGCCTTTGCGACGCTTCTTCTTGAAGACAATCACATGTTCACCTTTCACGAGGGGAGCCTTTACCTCGCAAACAACCTTTGCACCTTCGACGGTAGGTGCGCCAACCTTAACGGCACCGTCGGCATCCACGAGAAGGACGCGGTCAAACTCTACAGAGTCGCCTTCCTTGCGCTCGTCGCCGAGGTAGTGGACATACAACTTCTTGCCGGTCTCGACACGGAACTGTTGTCCCTGAATCTCTACAATTGCGTACATTTGTTAATCTTGTAGTTTAAATAACTGTCCCTGAGGCGGCTAGAATTATCTGTCCAGCACTTTCCTGAGCCCCGCGGGCACTAATGCGGGTGCAAAGGTAATGCTTTTCTCCGAACTGACAAGCACTTAACGCAAAAAAAAATTGGATAGGTCAGAAATGGCTTGAGATGACCATCACGACCAATGGGGTGGTTAGCCAATAGGGTAGGGATAGGTGATGTCCCACAGGAACAGTGCATTGCCGGGCATCGATGTGCCGGCGGCGCAGCGGTCCTTGCGCTCGATGACCTGGCAGAAATCCTCGACTGTCATCTTGTGGCGTCCCACCTCGACCAGGGTGCCGACGATGGCGCGCACCATGTTGCGCAGGAAGCGGTCGGCCGTAATGGTGAACACCCACTGGTCGCCCTCTCGCGTCCACTGGGCATGGGTGACACGGCAGTTGTTGGTCTTGACATCGGTGTGCAGTTTGGAGAACGAGGTGAAGTCGGTGTAGTCAAGCAGTCGTGCTGCGGCTTCGTTCATCAGGTCGAAGTCGAGGTCGGGCGGGCATTTCCAACTCAGCGGGTAAAGGAAGGGGTCCTTGCGAGTGACCGCAAAGTACTTGTATGTGCGGCTTGTGGCATCGAAACGGGCGTGGGCGTCGTCGTGCACCTGCGCGATGCTGTAGATGGCGATATCGGCAGGTAGCAGGGCGTTAAGGCTGTGGACGAGCTTGTTGACATCATTGATGGGCTGCTCGGTGTCAAAGTGGGCGACCATCAAGCGGGCGTTGACGCCGGCATCGGTGCGGCCAGCGCCCGTCACGGGCGTGGGCACACGCAGGAGCGTAGCCATCGCCTCCTCGATGACCTGTTGCACCGAGGTGTCGTGGGGCTGCACCTGCCACCCGTGGTAGGTCGCTCCCTTGTAACCAAGCCTGATAAAAAAACGCATTGCCTGTCGTGTTGACCTCACGCTAAGACGCAAAGGCGCTAAGTTTTTTATTAAGTAATTCTTAGCGACTCAGCGTGGGATTGTTGGGAATTATTTCTCCAGATAAGTATAGCCGTAGAGGCCGCTGCGGAAGTTGCGAACGAACTCGTTGCCTTCCTCGCTGGTGATCTTGCCCGAGCGGATAGACTCACTCACCCAGGTCTCGACATTGCGCACCAGTTGTTTGGGATTGAACTCGACATAGTCGAGCACCTCGGCAACGGTCTCACCGTCAATCACCTGGTCAATCTCATAGTGGTCCTTGAAGACATTGATGTGTACCGCATTGGTGTCGCCGAACAGGTTGTGCATGTCGCCCAGAATTTCCTGGTAGGCGCCCACCAGGAAGATGCCCAGGTAGTAGTGCTGGCCGGCTTTGAGTTTGTGCACGGGCAGCGAGTGGGCGATACCCTGCGACGAGATGAAGTTGTTCAACTTGCCGTCGCTGTCACAGGTCATGTCCTGCAGGGTAGCAAAGTGGGTGGGACGCTCGGTCAGGCGGTCGATGGGCATCACGGGGAATACTTGGTCGATGGCCCAGGCATCGGGCAGCGACTGGAACAGCGAGAAGTTGCAGAAGTATTTGTCGGGCAGCATGCGGCTTACCGAGCGCAGCTCATCGGGGGCATGCTTCATGTTGCGCACGATGTTGTCCACATCGCGGGCAATGGACCAGAAGAGTTTCTCGACCATCGCACGGGTGCGCAGGTCGATGAGCCCCAGCGAGAAGCGGTCGAGCGCCTCGTCACGGATTTGCAGCGCGTCGTGCCAGTCCTCGAGCAGGCGGGCCTGGTTGATTTTGTCCCATATTTCATACATGTCGCGCACCAGCTCGTTGTCATTCTCGCTCACGGTGTCTGCCTTCTCATCCCATTCGGGCAATGAGGTCGTCTCCAGCACATCAACGACGAGCACCGAGTGGTGGGCGGTGAGTGAACGGCCGCTCTCGGTAACGATGTTGGGGTGCTTAAGCCCGTTCTTGTTGCTGGCGTCGACGAGCGTATAGACGGCATCGTTGACATACTCCTGGATGCTGTAGTTCATCGAGTGGCTGCTGCCGCTGGAGCGGGTGCCGTCATAGTCCACACCCAGTCCGCCGCCGATGTCGACATACTCCACGTCAAAGCCTAACTTGGCCAATTGGACATAGAACTGTGCCGCTTCGCGCAAGGCGTTCTTGATGCGGCGTATTTTGGTGATTTGGCTGCCGATGTGAAAATGGATGAGTTTGAGGCAGTCTTCCAGTTTGTGCTCGTGCAGGTAGTCGATGGCGCTGAACAGCTCACTGGTGTTCAGGCCGAACTTGCTGCTGTCGCCGCCGCTCTCTTCCCACTTGCCGCTGCCGCTGCTCGAAAGCTTGATGCGGAAGCCGATGTTGGGACGGATGTGCAGGCGCTGGGCCACACGGTCGATGAGTTCCAGCTCGCTGAGTTTCTCAACAACGACAAAGATGCGGCGTCCCATCTTCTGGGCCAGCAGGGCGAGTTCTACATATCCCTCGTCCTTGTAGCCGTTGCAGATGATGACGGGGTTGGCGTTCAGGTCGGTCATGTTGCTGGCGAGCACGGCATGCAGTTCGGGCTTGCTGCCGGCTTCCAGGCCGATGTTGAACTTCTTGCCGTGTCCGATGATTTCCTCCACCACTTGGCGCATCTGGTTCACCTTGATGGGGTAGACGATGAAGTTGGCTCCCTGGTACTCATATTCCTTGGCCGCCTTCTTGAAGCAGCTGGAAATCTTGTCGATGCGGTTGTCCAGGATGTCGGGGAAACGCAGAAGCACGGGAGCCGTCACCTTGCGGGAATGCAATTCGTCCATGACATCGGCCAGGTCGACGGACACGCAACTGCTCTTGGGTGTCACCGTGACATGACCGTTCTCGTTGATGGAGAAATACTTGAGGCCCCAGCCTCCGATATTGTAGAGTTCGGCGCTGTCCTCGATGCGCCATTTGTTGATTGCTGACACGGCTTAGTAATTATTAGTCGGTGGTACAATGCGGATAAATGCGAGCGCAAAGTTAGGCATATTTATTGGTAATGGCAATACTAACGCAGTTTTTTAGGAATGTAATGTCACTACAAACAAACAGGCGAGTGTGTTGCCACACCCGCCTGAAGGTTTATTCTATGTTAGTCACTGAATCGAGTCACTGAATCAGTTGGCCCAGTTACCGGTGAGCACGCGGTTGATCAACGCGGTCACATCGTTGATATCGGTGCTGGTGTCACCACCATTGACATTGCAGTCGGCAGCAATGGAATCATACAGTACGTCCTTACCCAGTACAACGTCGATCAAGCGGGTCACATCGTTGATGTCAACTTCACCGTCCATGTTCACATCGCCACGCAGCGAGAGTCTCTCGACAACGAGCGTCATGTTGTCAACGCTAACGGTCAGTTTCCACTTGCCGGCGGGGAGCATGAATGCGTTGTCAACATATGTTGTCTGCAGAGTCAGCGGGGTGTTAAGACGGCTCTCGTCAATCAGGAAGTTGTTCTCCTCGGCCGCCATGCGATAGCCGCTGATTTCGCCCCAACCACCATTATCGCCATCGTTCTGGGCGAGAACCTTGGTGAATGAGAAGTAACTGTAACCATCGTTCTCACCTGCGGTGGTGATATCGGCGGTGTAGAGGTAGTTCTCTTCGTCCTTGGTCATCTGAACACCAACATTGGGGTACCAGCCGCCATTGTCGTTTACCTCACCCAGGATGTAAACCTCGCCAGTGTAGTGGGTCTTGGTGGCTACGAGGCTAACCTCGCCGGTTTCGAGGTCGAAGGTGAACACGAGGGTATAGTAGCCAGCGTTGGTAATTTGATATGTTGCATTGTCACCTGCAGGCCACCAGGTGCCGTTAGAGGTCACCTTGTACTCAATCAGGTAGTTGGCAGGAATCTCCACATCCTCCAGCGTGAGGGTGTACTTGCCGTCTTCGCCCAGTGTCATGTTGTTTTCCTCGCTGATGGTCCAGTTGTTGAGAATGTTGCTGGCAACAGTGTAATCGGGAGTCTTGGTCATGCGGTAAACGCTCAGATGGCCGCCCAAACCGGGTGACTTTTCAGGATAATACTGATAGATGGTAACACCTTCAGCATCGGGTTCAGCCCACAACCAGTTAATCTGGTTGTCGTTGGCTCTTGCACTAACTGTGGCAGGAACAAATACGAGGGGTTCAGTTGCCCCAGCCTTGGCTACAGCAAGACCGTCCCAATAGTCAAGATAACCTGCACCCTTGTAATTGTAGAGGAATAACTCCATGCCGTCCCAAATAAAGGGTTGCAAGCCCATCGTCGTGCCCCTATAAGGAAGTCCGAAAGTAGCGCCGGAGTAACCGTCTCCATCGGGCAACAACTTTAATGGGGGATTTGTGCGCGTGTTGTAAAGAAGGGCTTCATTTCCTTCCAAATCGGTATAGGCATAGATCGGCGTCGTGGTTGAAGTGACAACAGGTGCAATGGGGTTGTCATTGACACATTCCCATGCAGGGGTGTAACTGTCATCAGCACTAATTGCGCCATTGGAAACCACCACTTTAATAAGTGTATGTTCGGCATTGGCAGAAGAGTTAGTGGTCATGTAGAGTATACCATCAGTCATCATGTCGCCCTTAGCAATACCAAGCACGTCGCAACGGCCCAATGTTCCGCATTCTGCCGGAATTACATATGACTTGGATGCTCTTGTTGTCGGATTCACCACTGTAATCTCAGCGTTAGTACCCCAACTGCCGGGGAATGTAACGTTGGACATAATGATGTTGCCAGCCTCGTCACGGGAGATAGCGCAGTTGGGACTGCCTGGCATCGTGCCGATTTGACCGGTCTCGTCATAGATGTAAATCAAGGATGCTACTTTGTCGTTGATGTAGAACTTGCCGTTCATACCCAAGCCCTGACGAGCATCAGCCGCGGCAATACTTGAGATGTCGTTATAATCCCACACCTTCTCGATTTTGTAGCCGGCGCTTGCGCCAAGTGCTACGGCTGCCATAGCAGCCAGTAATAGTAATTTCTTCATAAGCCCGTAATGTTTTAAGTTAATATATGCGGTTAAACAGTTGCGTTGGTACTCATCCAGTAACATATTAATGATGCCTGAACAATCGATTGCAAATATAGAAATTTCATGTCAAATTATCAATTAATTAATGTTTATTATCACATTTTTGTTGTTTTTCACGCATTTTGGTAGTGTGCCGCCGAGCTTTATGGGGTACTGTCGGGATGATGGGACATGATGTTGAAAAAATAATGCTTTTGTGCTTTGCAAGCCCGCAAAAAACACCTACCTTTGCAGCAGATAAGATAAATGTTTTATCCAAACAGTATTTTTTAAAGCATTATGGTAAATTACAAGGATTTAGGTCTCGTGAACACTCGCGAGATGTTTGCTAAGGCAGTCGATGGCGGCTATGCCATCCCCGCATTCAACTTCAACAACATGGAGCAGTTACAGGCTATCATCAAGGCTTGCGCCGAGACGAAGTCGCCTGTTATCCTGCAGGTATCTAGCGGTGCCCGCAAGTATGCCAACCAGACGCTGCTGCGTTACATGGCCGAGGGCGCTGTAGAGTATGCCAAGGAGTTGGGTTGGGAGCATCCCCAGATTTGCCTCCATCTTGACCATGGCGACACCTTTGAACTGTGCAAGTCCTGCGTGGACTTCGGTTTCTCGTCGGTGATGATCGACGGTTCGTCGCTCCCCTATGAGGAGAACATCGCTCTGACCAAGAAGGTTGTAGAGTATGCCCACCAGTTTGATGTGACTGTTGAGGCCGAACTCGGTGTGCTCGCCGGCGTTGAGGATGATGTCGTTGCCGAGGAATCGCACTACACCAAGCCCGAGGAGGTAATCGACTTTGCCACCCGCAGCGGTTGTGACTCGCTGGCGATCAGCATCGGTACCAGCCATGGCGCCTACAAGTTCAAACCCGAGCAGTGCACGCGTGACCCGCAGACCGGCAAACTCGTGCCTCCTCCCCTGGCATTTGATGTGCTCGAGGAGATCGAGAAGAAGTTGCCCGGCTTCCCCATCGTGCTGCACGGCTCGTCGAGCGTGCCCCAGGAGTATGTTGACATCATCAACACCCACGGCGGCAACCTGCCCGATGCCGTAGGTATCCCCGAGGAGCAGTTGCGCAAGGCTGCCAAGAGTGCCGTTTGCAAGATCAACATCGACAGCGACAGCCGTCTGGCATTCACCGCTGCCGTGCGCAAGGTGCTCGCTGAGAAACCTGGTGAGTTTGACCCCCGCAAGTACTGCGGTCCCGCCCGTGACGAGATGGTCAAGCTGTACAAGCACAAAATCATTGAGGTGCTGGGTAGCGACGGCAAGGCCGAGTAATCGACATCTGCCTTAAACAAAATCCTGCAAGGTCACTTGCCCGCCCACACGGGGCGCAAGTGGCCTTGCCTGCATTATGGCCCCACAATAAACCTAGACCGTCTAGAATCCCAAGGCATCTAGTTGCTTGATATCCAGCCGATAATCATTTTTCTTCAAAAAAACTATCAAAAAAAACCGTAAAAAAATTTGGTGGGTATGTAAATCGGTATTACCTTTGCACCGCTTTACGAAACAATTCCGTTTCGGTAAGTGCGATCGGGGTGTAGCTCAGTCCGGTTAGAGTACGCGTCTGGGGGGCGTGGGGTCGCTAGTTCGAATCTAGTCACCCCGACATCGCAAAAGGTGCTGATAGTCATTGATTATCGGCACCTTTTTTATTTCTTGAAAAAGTATAAATAACAATTCGAGTAGATATGATGAAACATGTGTTGTTGACAATAATGGTCGTGGCAGCGGCTTTGTCTGCTGTGGCCCAGACATGGCTCGGCGGTGACATCTCGATGATGACCGCCAATGCCCGCAATGGGGTGATTTACAAGGACTCGTGTGGCATGACAGTGGACCCTTATGACCTGTTCAAGCAGCAGGGATGGAACATGATGCGCGTGCGCTTGTTCGTTGATCCGCAAAATGCTCCTGGAAGTCATCATGACCAAGGCGTGTGTCAGGACTTGGACTATGTCATCGACCTGTGCAAGACCATCAGGGCGAGAGGCTTTGAGGTGATGCTCGATTTCCATTATAGCGACACCTGGGCCGACCCCGCCAAGCAGTTCACGCCTAAGCGCTGGGAGGGACTGGACAGCAAGACGCTGGCCGACAGCATCTACCGTTACACCCGCCATTGCCTGGCTGCCTTGAAGGCGGCAGGTGTTGAGCCTGCCATGATTCAGGTGGGCAACGAGATTACCTTCGGCATGGACTGGCCCGTGGGCCGCGTTGACCCGATGAAACCGGACAATTGGGATGTCTTCACCAGTCTGCTCAAGGCGGGCTGCAAGGCTTGCCGCGAGGTGTGTCCCGCAGCGGGCATTATTATCCACACCGAGAAAGCCGGCGACTGGGAGATGACGCGCAACTACTATGATCGCTTGGCAGAGGCTCGCCTGGACTATGACATCATCGGGTTGAGTTATTATCCCATGTGGCACGGCACGATTCCCAACCTGGGCGTGACGCTCGACCTGCTTGCCGAGCGCTACCCTGACAAGCCCGTGATGATGGTTGAGGCTGCCTATTACTACCTGCATAACGGCAAGTCGTGGGACGGTAGCGAGGACTTCTCGCAATGCCTGCCGGGCACCATCGAGGGCCAGCGCGAGTTTACTGCACAGCTGGTCACCGAGTTGAACCGCCACGACAATGTGAAGGGCCTGTTCTGGTGGTTCCCCGAGGAGAACAGTTACGGCACGCCGTACCAGGGTCGGGGAGGCCTCAATCGTGGCCTGTTCAACAATGCCGACGGCTGCGCCCTGCCGGCTCTCTACGAGATGGCCCGCTTCAAGCATTGAGCCATCGTGTGTGCTGTCGTTGCTGCCATCAGGTGGCAAAAAACTTCATTCATACTTTTGCAAAGCCCGCAGTTTGCATTAAATTTGCACTTTGAATCAAAATCATCGTGAAGCAATGAAGTTCATCTCCTGGAATGTGAACGGCCTGCGTGCCGTGGTGGGCAAGGGATTTGCCGATATTTTCAAGCAACTTGATGCCGACTTCTTCTGCCTGCAGGAAACCAAGATGCAGGCGGGGCAGTTGGATTTGGAGTTTGAGGGATACCATTCCTATTGGAACTATGCCGAGAAGAAAGGTTACTCAGGAACGGCTATCTATAGCCGTCACGAGCCCATCGGCGTGACCTATGGCATCGGGGTCGAGGAACATGATCTCGAGGGGCGTGTCATCACGCTGGAGATGCCTGATTTCTACCTGGTTACATGCTACACACCCAACAGTCAGGACGGTTTGCGCCGCCTTGACTACCGCATGACATGGGAGGATGACTTCCGTGCCTACCTGTTGCGATTGGACGAGAAAAAGCCTGTCATCGTGTGTGGTGACCTCAATGTGGCCCATCAGGAGATTGACCTCAAGAATCCCAAGTCCAACCGCAAGAACGCCGGTTTCACCGATGAGGAACGCGAGAAAATGACCGTGCTGCTCGACTCGGGTTTCACCGATACATGGCGCTTTTTCAACCCCGAAGTGACTGATGTGTACTCCTGGTGGAGCTATCGTTTCAAGGCAAGAGAGAAGAATGCGGGCTGGCGCATCGACTATTTCCTGGTGAGCAACAGGCTGCAGGAGCAATTGACCGATGCCAAGATTCACACCGGCATCTATGGGAGCGACCATTGCCCCGTAGAGGTTGATATCGATTTATAGACCTCATCGAGAATATCCAGTTTATCTAGACCTTCCAGATTCTCCATAATATGGCACAAACAGTACAACCCAAGAAATATGACTTTGACCGCGTGGTGAGGATGGTTTTGACACTCATCAGTGTGGCTGTCGGTGTGTGGCTCATCAATTACCTGAGTCCTGTGCTCATGCCCTTTGTCGTGGGCTTTATCCTCGCTTACATCATCGAGCCCCTTGTCGAATGGCTGCAACGCAAGGTCCACATCACTAACCGTGGAATAGCCGTTGTCGTGGCGTTACTGATTGTCATAGCCTTGATTGCTGGACTGTGCTGGTTGATTATCCCGTATCTGATTGACGAGTTCAGCGTGATGTCCAAGCAGTTGGCAGCCTATGCCAAGTCGTCGTTGCGCATCCCTTATGTACCGGCCGAGATCAACGAGTTTATACAACGATACATTGACCTCGAGAAATTCAACGAGATTTTCAGCAAGCAGCAATGGATGGAAATCATCAACAAGGCTCTCTCGGGCGCTTGGTCGGTAGTGGGCGGCACGATGAGTGTGATTTTCAGCATCATCTCATGGTTCATCGTCCTGCTATACATGTTCTTCATCCTGCTGGATTACCATAAATTGTCGAGAGCGTTCAAGTCGGCTATCCCGCCCAAGTACCGCCGCATGGCGTTGCGTATCTTTGGCGATGTGGCCGACACGATGAGCCGTTACTTCCGTGGTCAGGCGGCGGTGTCATTCTTTGTGGGCGTGATCTTTGCCATCGAGTTCTACATTATCGGCCTGCCCATGGCCATCGCTTTCGGCATGTTTGTGGGCCTGCTCAATATGGTACCCTATCTCCAACTCATTTCAATACCTATCTCGGCTTTCCTGTGTCTCGTCGCTACAGCGGCCACGGGCGGCAGTTTCTGGGTCATGTTCGGTTGGGTCATCCTGGCATATATTATTTGCCAGGTTATCCAGGACATGGTGCTCATTCCCACTATTATGAAATCGCAGATGGGCCTGAATCCTGCCATCATTTTCCTGTCGCTGTCGCTGTGGGTGTATGTGATGGGCTTCATCGGCCTGATTATCGGTTTGCCGCTGACGACCCTCATCATTTCCTATTACTGTGAGTTTGTGCTGCATCAGCCCAACCCGTTGCACAAGGGCAATAAGAAGAAAAACGACAGCAACAAGTCGGCCTTGGCGCTCACCTCGTCTTTCCTCAGCTCCTACCGTAACGAGGACCATAAGGACGAGGCTTGACATCGGGAGTGAATGGATAAAACATTGATTGTCATCACTGGTCCCACTGGGGTGGGCAAGACGGCGGCGGCCATCAGGCTGGCGCAGTCGCTGCATTGTGACATCATCAATGCCGATTCCCGTCAGATTTATCGTGGTATCCCTATCTGCACGGCTGCACCCACGCCCGAGGAACTGGCTGCGGTGAGGCATCACTTCGTGGCTTTCAAGGACTTGGAAGAGAGTTATAGCGCCGCCCAGTTCGAGACCGATGCAATGGCATTGTTGCCCTCGTTGTGGCAGCAGGGCGACTATGTTGTGATGTGTGGCGGCTCGATGCTCTATGTCGACGCGGTGTGCAACGGCATCGACCAGTTGCCCGACATCAGTCCCGAGGTGCGCGCTGCCGTCAAGGAGAAACTGCGTCTTGAGGGACTGGAAAGCCTGGTCTGGGAATTGGAAGGGTTGGACCCGCAATATGCCGCGACGGTCGACCGCCGCAACACCAGCCGCGTGTGCCATGCCGTGGAAATCTGCCGTCAGGCAGGAGTGCCCTATTCCTCGTTGCGCACCGGCACCGCCAAGCAGCGCGACTTCAAAATCGTCAAACTCGTCCTTAATATCGAGCGGGAGCACCTGTTTGACCGCATCAACCGCCGCGTGGACCAGATGATTGATGCCGGACTGGAAGAAGAGGCCCGCTCGGTCTACCACCTGCGCCATCTCAACTCGCTCAACACCGTGGGAATGAAAGAGATGTTCGCCATGTTCGACGGTACGATGGACCGCCACACCGCCATCGAGCGCATGAAGAAAAACACACGCCTGTATGCCAAGAAACAACTCACTTGGTACAAGAGAGACCAGGCCGTCACCTGGGTTTCCCCCGATGACGACCTGATGAACCTTGTTTCAGGTTTTAACTCCTAACACCTAACTTCTGACTCCTAACTTCTGACTCCTAACTCCCCTGAATGATGTTGATGACGGCATTGACATCGGCGACATTGATTTCGCCGTCGCCATTGACATCGGCATCAGCATTTCCGGTGCTGCTGAGGATGATATCGATGACGGCATTCACATCAGCGATGTTGACCTCGCCGTCGAGATTGACATCTCCGGCAATCTGTAAATCCTTGTAGTGCAGGGTGAAGTCATCGACATAGGTCGCTGCCGAGCCGCCACCGGTCATGGCCACACGGAACAGGGCACCGTCACGGGCTTTCAGGTTAAGTTGCCAGATGACCAGTTCGGTGGAACTGCCAGGGACGATGGCGGCAAGTTCACCTTCGACAGTGGGCGCCTTGACCCAGGTCGTGCCATTGTCTACCGAGTATTCCAGGGTGTACTTGGCATCGGTCGATGCGTTGTTGAAGATGGTGGCCGTGGCCATCAGGAAATGGTGGGAAATCGGCTCGACGCTATAGAAAGTGCTCGGTTTCTTCATCATCACCGAGTGGCTGCCGTTGCATTTGCCTTCGCCGGGAGCACGCACGCCGCTCTTGTTGAAGTTCCACTTGGTGAACGCGCCCTGGACATTGGTCTGGTTGGTCGACGAGTTGGCCTCCATGGCCTCGAAGTCCTCGACAAGTTTATCACTCTTGGGCAGGACGACAAGATTGTAGGTGCCGTCGGGTTCTTCCAGGTCATACCATCCCGAGCGGGGCGTGAACGGCTGGCCGCTGTCGTCAACAAGCACGAGTTGGTAACGGCCCCATTGTTCCGGAGCCATCATCTGCAGCGTGTAGGACTCGGTGGTGTTAAAGGCAACCGATACGGGAACCGGTTCGCTGGTGGCCACCTCTGTTCCGTTGGAACGCAACGACAGGCGCATGTTGCCAATGGTCTGGTTGGTAGGTCCTTGGGGACCGTAACCGTGACTGGCGTAGGACAGCGTGACATTGACATCAAAGGGCTCGTTCACATAGATGTCGAGCGTCGCTGGAGCGAAGTTGTCCAGGTCATAGGTCTCGGCCAACGCGCAATCCGACAGCGACACCATGTCGTCGTCCAGGCGCATTTTGCAGAAGACGGGCTGTCCGTACTGGTTGCTGATCCATGAATCATAGTTGCCGTCCTTCAGTGGCGAATAGGCCATTTTGATGATATACTCGCCATTTTCCAGCGATGCGTCGGGAGTGAAGACGATTTCCTCGTCATTGGACCACCAACTTGAGATGAACACCTTATAACTCAACTTGTGTGATTGCCGTTTCACGCCGTTCTGGTCATAGACAGCCAGTTCCATGGGTATGGTGTCATAGGGTATCGCCCAGTTTCCCATGCTTTCATAGCCCACAGCCTCTAGATTGTTGCCTTGAACAATCAGGTCCGAGAAACCGATGCTCACCTCGCTGTCGCGGGGTGCACTCTTCATGTTGGGATGCATCAAGCCGCGCAGGTAAAGCACATTGGCCACCTCATTGCCGCGAGGAGCGGGAATGATACCGAAGATGGCGTCCTGGCCATACTTGAAGTCGTTGCCTGCCGAGGGGGCCAGCACCGATACCAGGAAGTAGTTGTCATAGGCTCCACCCCAACCCCAGTTGACATGGAAATAACCGTCGGTGTCATAGCCGTCGAACACAAAGGCATGGCCGCCCAGCGAGCCCTGGGAATAGGCGAATCCGCAATACAGAATCGGACGGCCGGCGCTGAGTTCGTTCATGAGCATCAGGTCCCACTCTTCGCCACCGAACAGGTCGCGCTGCAGCAGGTAAGCCTTGTCGCTGTATCCGAAATAAGTAATCAGTGCTTCGAGCGCATCGGTCTCCTGGGCGCCGCTCGAAGCGCCGTAATTCATGTCCACCGAGATGCCGACATCGCTCATCAGTTTGGCGACGGCATTGCAGGACTCGGGGCTGCTGCTCGAGTCATAAGTGTCCAGCATGAGGTCCCACTCGTAAACCGATTGGCTGAAATCGGCGTAGAGCGTGGTGGGGTCGGTATTGTTGACATTGCAATTGTAGGAATGGCTGCCGGTGCCTCGCTCAGGCCACTCGTGGTAGTTCATGATTTGGGCCATTGCGGTGGCTACACATCCCGTCACGGCGCGTGCTGCACCTCCGTTGTAGGTGGGACACAGGTTGTTGTAGGGTGCCTCCTGGTTCCATCGGGTAGTCACCATGGGCGCGACTGCGGTGCTCCGCTTGACGGGGTGGTGGACTACTGCATGGCTATGCGCCTTGAGGTAGGCAATCTCGCGGTTCATCTCCGTTATCCAGTCCTGCATGGGCAGAGGGATGTCGCTCGATGTGAATGTTCCGGTGTTGCCATAGCCCAACACCTGCGGCAACCGCTCGTCACCGGCGACGATGACAAATCCGTCCTGCTCGCCACGGTTGAAGATGTAGAAGTGGCTGTCCTGGGCAGTGTAGGCAAGCCGCAGCGACAACGAGCCCGGTGCCGAGGACAGGGAAGACTTCTCGGCAAAAAACTGTGCAGCCGTCTGACGGGCTGCCGATTCGCTCACCCGCTGTGCCTGCACAGCGCAGACCGTGGCCAGGGTGATGGCTAACAGAAGTATTCGTTTCATAATCGGGTTTAGAAGAAAATTCAGTATTATAATATGATTATGCAAAAGTAGTCATTCTCGCTATTGTGTGCAAGAATGTCGTCATGTTTTGTTGAATATCGGCCGGGGTGGCTAAAAGGTGTATGTGCCGGTGTTGGTACATACTGCGCTGCTAATCAAGTAGTTGTGCAATTGTTGCAGCAACGCGCCGTGCCGTGGTGTAGTCCAGGCTGGCTTCGTTGGCACCGGGACGCCCCATGTACAGGTTGGGGTTGACATATTGCATCGCGCTGGGCTGGGGTTCGCGGCCCGAGAAGTGGAACTCGTGCAGCCCCGTCTGGGCATGCAGTTCAGCGATGTTGTCCTCGGTCACACCGCTGCCTGCCATCAGGATGATGCGCCCAGCAGCCTGGCGGTTGAGACGGGCAAGCAGTTCGGCGCCCTGGATGGCCTTGGGCTGCTGGCCCGAGGTGAGGATGCGGTCAAAGCCGAGGCCGATGATGTGCTCCAGCGCCTGTTCCGGGTCGGCTGCGCGGTCAAAGGCGCGGTGCATCGTCACGCTCATCCCCCTGGCGCACTCCATCAGGTAACGGTTTTTCTCGGCATCGATGGTGCCGTCGGCCTGCAGGCAGCCGAACACCACGCCGTCAACGCCCAGTTCGCGGCACACGGCGATGTCGGCAGCCATGCGCTCCACCTCCAGGTCGCTGTACAGGAAATCCCCGCCGCGGGGGCGGATAATCACATGCAGCCGTGTCGTCGTGAGCACGCGCCGTGCCACCTTGATTTCGCCATAACTGGGTGTCGTTCCACCCTCGGGGATGCCGGCGCACAGTTCCACGCGGTCGGCTCCTCCCTCTTGTGCCGCCAGACAGGATTCCACACCGTTGGCACACACTTCTACCATGAATTCGTCTCGTTTCATCGTTTCAATCTATTGATGCACAAAATTACCGATGATGATTGACTTACACAACTGTTTCGGGCTTTTTTCGGTCATCGGTGGTGGATTACGCCCTCTAGGTGTGTAGGCACAAAAAAGCCCACCTGGCGGGTGGGCTGATAAGTTTTGAGGTGTGACTCAGAGCGTGAATTTTTTTCCGTTCCACTTCAGCGTCTTTACTTTCTTGCCGCTGTCATACCACAAGGTGACCTTGATGTCCTTACCCTTGCGCGGCAAGGTATAGGAGTGCAGTACATCGTATTTATACACGGCCTCGGTGCCCCTTCTGTCCTCGCAGTAGGTCATGATTTTCTTAGCGTTGTCGTAGCGGTAGAAATCGAGGCCGTCATACTGGCCGGCTTCACACCGCCCATCGATGAAAGATGCCACATTGTAGGCAAACAGTTTGTGCTTTCCGTCGGCCTCGTTCCAGTAGCACATCTCAACCCTCAACAAGTGCTCTATAGATTCATGCTCCGTTCTGTATTCATAGAGCACATAACCGTTTTTCTCATCGACGGTGAGAGTCATGCCTTCTTCCATTGGAAGCCCCTTTTTATGCCTGTTCCACGCATAGGCGACGGCGTTGAGCACTTCGTTGCAGCACTCATCTTCGTCAACATCCTCGGTGGTGGCAACAAAGGCCGTTACAAAGTCGCGGATGTTGGGTTTTGCACCTTTATATTTCACACGGATGGCATCCTGCGCAGTCAGCGCCAGGGCGCAGCAGGCAATCAAGAGGGTTAATGATAATCTTTTCATAATCTCTTGGTTATTAATCGGTTAATATATATGATATCAACTCAGGATTAATGCAATCAGTGCGTTGATATCGGCAATGTTCACCTCTTCGTCACCGTTCACATCACCCACACTCAGCACATTGCCCGACAGAATCATGCCGATGACCGCGTTGATGTCGGCGATGTTGACCTCGCCGTCCAGGTTCACATCGCCAGCAGTGTGCTGCTCTTGGGGCGGCATATTGGCATATACAAGTTCCATGCCAGGAATCTTCAGGCAGTATTGCTCGCCCGTGTTGACGCTGTTGTAGGTGATGTAATAGTAGACCAGATGCAGCGGAAAGTTGCCCAGGTCGGCTGCATTACAGATGTCGGTGGCCGGGACATCCAGGACGATGGTGCCATCGGCCGCCGTGCTGATGGGGTACTCTACCGTTACTCGTTCGCCATAGCCGTTCTCGAGCAGGATTTTTACCGACTTGAGTTGCAGCGCCCCCGGCTCGAGCCGCAGGCGTAGCGTGTCGGGGATGCCCCACATCCTCACGGCCTTGGAAATCTTGATGTAGGGGTTGCGCGACGAGGCTCCCGTGAAGTCAATCTGCAGGCCGTTCTCCAGGGCCGTCACGATGCGGTCCTTGCCGCCGCTTTGTGCAATGTCCCATGTGGCGGGGTCGATGGGCGCGTTCTCGACTGTGGTCACCCGGGCTTTGGGATTCTCGACCTGGACGAGCAGCGAGTCGGCCAACAGGGGATGGCTGGAGCCGACGTAGGTTCGTCCGTCGGCCACGGCCGTGATGATGCCCTGACCGTCAACGGCGCAGACCTGCTCATCGGCCGATGTCCACGCCACTACCGAAGGGTCCACCTTGTCCAGCCCGTAGCCGCTCACGCCGTTGATGTTGATGGCATAGGGGTGAAACTCGTCGATGACCACACTGTCGCTCACCAGCATCCATTGCGCCTCCATGATGGTGACGGCCTGGCTGGCGGTGATGCCGTTGTAGTGGACATACAGGTTGCCCGAGGCGGGTGTCGACGAGGCATGGAAATAGCCCTGCTCGTCAAAAGTACCCACCTGCGGGTCGCACGAGAAGGTGCAGCCTTGCAGGTCGCGCGTCTTGAGTACACCATACTGGTTATAGCCCCACACGCCGAAGGTGGTGGTTGCCGAAATCGACAGGTTATAGCATCGCGGCTCAAAACTGATGATGCCGATGGCATCGTCCTCGGGGGCTGTCGAGACAAACAGGCAGCCGTTGCCCACGGCGCGCACCGAACCGTCGCTGGGATGGTTCATCACCTCGTCGTTGACCAGGATGCATGAGGAGCCGCCGCCGTCGAGGTTGACCGCCGTGACGGCTCCCAGGGCGTCAAAGATGCCCTTCATCTCCAGCAGGGTCACACCCACCGAGGTCAGGTGGCGTCCGTCCACGACGACGAAGTACAGGCGGGTGCTGTCGGCATTAAAGCCGATGGCGGTGCGGGGATGGCGTTCGGCCCAGTCCTCCATGAACTCGCCGTTCTGCATGATGATGTGGTTGCTGCCGCCGATGAGTTGGTGGATATTCACATCGTGCGGACCATTGTTGAGCGTGAGGCTGAAACTGATGTCCAGCGCGTCGCCCACGGCCATCTGCTCAGCCTTGTTGGCATAGGAGCCCTTGAGCCACAGGATGGCTTTGCCGTCGGGAATCGTGGTCGAGCCCTGGGCATCGATGATATCCTCGATGATGCAGTGCTCCATGCCGTTGGCGAGCCAGCGGAACGGCTCACCGGCAGGGCGCAGCACTACCATCTTGCCTGTGTTGGAGGCGTCATAGGTCACGGGGCCGTAACTGCGGGTGAACAAGATGGTCTGGTTGGTGGCGATGTTCTCGTAGGCATAACGCATGCGGTTCACCAGATTCAAGGCAAAGGAGGTCTCGCCACAGGTTACCGTACCCGTGAAGGTCAGGCGGTCGACGAAGGGGTGCCCGCTGTCGTCCAGCACCAGGCAAGCGCGGTTGTGGCTGCTCAGCACCAGTTCGTCGTTGCGCACCTGTCCGCTCAGGGGCAGGCCCACTTCGTTGGTCGGTGAGGTCATGAAGAAATCGCCATTGACGGCACCTACAACCTCGTGCCCGGGGCGGTTGTTGCGGCTTGCCATGTTGACGGGCGTCTCGCTGCCCACCGATTTCTCGGCTCCCAGGCAGGTCTCCATCGTGATGTAGGGGTTGGTCAGGTCCATCTCGACGACACTCACCTTGAGCGGCAGCGCCGGGATGTCATATTTTGCCGCCGTCACGCCGGGACCGGCCAGATGGGGGAAGATGAGCGTGTCCACATCATAGGCCTTGCCGCCAATCACCCATTGGTCGCGGGCCAATCCCGTGAGGCAGACCAGCGACAGGACGGCAAGGCATAGGGCTTGTCGGCTGATAGGTTTCATGATTGCAGGATAATGCCGATGAGAGCGTTGACATCGGCGATGCTGACCTCGCCGTCGCTGTTGACATCGCCACTGGGCTGGCTATGGCCTGAAAGAATCATGTCGATGAGGGCATTGACATCGGCGATGTTGACCTCACCGTCGCAGTTGACATCACCAGGGTTGACGGGTTGCGGCGCTTCGCCGGCATCCACATTGCGTCCGATTTTGTAGACGGCCATACCGTTGTAGGCCTTGAAGGTGAGCAGTGTCACCTCTTCATAGCCCTCGCTGTCAACACCGTACTCGACGGCGAAGCAATGTACGCGCAGACCACTGTCGTTCATCTTGCCCAGACTGTCGGCGGGAATCGTCCAGTACTTGGTCATGCCGCCCAGCGACTGTCCCTCGCCCAACTCGCAGATGTTGGCCTGGCAGCCGTGGCCGTTACCGTGCATGTCGGCATTGACATACACCAGGAAGTCTCGTCCGTCAAGTTTGAATTCCATGCAGCCGTTGGGCTGTGATTGGGGCCACAGTGCGGGATCAGTGTCCTCAAACGAGTCGATGACCGAACCCGAGAAGTCGTAGATGACGGGTGCGGTGTCAAAGCAGTCGATGTAGAACATCTCGCCACTATAGCGTGAGTCCTCGTCGGGGCCCTCAATCATCTTGATGACAGGTGCCAGCGAGAAGCCCGTCTTGGTCTCGGGATAGAAGTTGATGATGTCCATGTAGGGGTCACCGTCAAATCCACCTTCCCAGTCGCCGCCCTGGTCGGCATGCATGCGGTACAGGGTGGGGAAGCCGGGGTCGGCAGTAGAGCCCGACACGGTCATGATGTTGCATTCGGCCTGTTCGAGGGTGATGTCGCCGATGACATCCAGGTAGTCGGTGCGCTGCGGTGCGTCGCCCTTGTCCATCTCGACAACGAGGGTGAGTTCACCTGTCTCGGTGTTGACGAGATACACGGGGATATACTGCTGCACCGTGCTGGTCATCGGAGCCACCCAGATGTGGTGGAAACTGTCCTTGCCGATGCTGGCGATACCCAGGAATCGGTCGTAGGGGGCACCGTCGAGCGTCAGGGGCAGGTCGGGCAGCGGGCTGCCGTCGACGGCCGAGAAGCGGTGGATGATGGACTGTGCAATCGTGTCGGTGCCAACGATGACGGGCTCCTCGCTGCGTGCGACATAGATAATGCCCTGATCCATCGTTGCCGTGCGTGCACGCTGGTTGCAGATGGCGTTGTCGTTATAGGCGGTGCCGCTGTGCACGCGGTCAAAAATCCACTTGTTGACGATTTTGATGCCGTTCACCTCTTGGTAGGTCTGGCCGTCGGTGATGGCCCATGCACTGAGCGATGCAGCAACCAGGGCGATGATGAGTAGTAGAGATTTTTTCATTTTATATCTGTTTTTAGTGTTTAGGTTAATATAAATTTCACGCTAAACTGCCAGACCGCTAAGCGATTTTCATTGTGTGCAGGAGGCTCGCAATAACTAATCTTAGCGCCTTAGCGGTTTAGCGTGAAATCTTGTGCTGATGGATTAACTGTTCAGGATGATGTCGATAAGAGTGTTGACATCGGCGATGTTGACCTCACTGTCACCGTTGACATCGCCGTTGGGTAATATGTTGCCTGACAGGATCATGCCGATTACCGTGTTGACATCGGCGATGCTGACCTCGCCGTCGCCGTTGACATCGCCCTTGACGCCGGGATCAGGCTGTTCACCGCCCACATTGGTTCCAATCTTGTAGACGGCCATGCCGTTGTAGCACTTGTAGATGAACAGGGTGACTTCCTCGTTACCCTCGTTGTCGGTACCATACTCGATATTCATGCTCTCGACGCGCGTGCCACCGTCGCTCACGGCACCCAGTTCATCGGGCACCATCCAGTAGCGCTGCAGACCGCCCAGGGTCATGCCCTCGCCGAGTTCGCAGATGTAAACCTGGCAGGCCTTATTGATCATTGTAGCCTCGTCAACACCGGTGTACTGTGCTGCGACAAACACGATGAAGTTGCGGCCTTCGAGCGTGAACTCGCACACGCCGTTGGCGCCCACATCCATGGGCCAGAAGGCGGGGTCTACTTCCTCGAAGTTGTCGACCATCGTTCCAGTCACATCATACAGGATGGGTGATGACGAGAAACCGTCGACATAGAACAGTTCGCCGCTGTAGCGGGTGTCCTCATCCTCGCCCAGGACCATCTTCACCACGGGCGCATATCCCCACTGGGTAACCGTTTCGGGGTAGAAGTCGAGGATGGCGAGATAGGGGTCACCCTCAAAGCCGCCTTCAAAGTCACCGCCTTGGTCGGCATGCCAGCGGTAGATGTACTCTGAACTGGCGCCCACGGTCATGATGTTGCACTCGGCCTCTTGGCGCGTGATGTCGCCCATGACATCGATGTAGTCGCAGCGCTGCAGTGCGTCGCCCTTATCGAGTTCACCAATGAGGGTGAGTTCACCGGTCTCCTTGTCCACCATGTAGACAGGTTGCAACGATGCCAGTTCGCTGGTGTAGGGTGCCATGTAGAGGTGTCCGAAGTTGTCCACGCCTACCGTGTTGGAACTCAGCACGGCACCGCCGTAGATGTTGCCGTCAAGCGTCAACGGTAGTTCCTTGACGAGCTCGCCGTTGGCAGCATTGACCTTGTAGATGACGCTCTGGGCCAGCGTGTCGGTGCCCATGATGACCGTGTTGGCATTGGAACGGGCGATGTAGATGTAGCCGTCGTTCATTACCGCGGTGCGGGCACTGGTGTTGCAGTAGGGCTGGTTGGACCAGGTGTCGCCGGCGTGGGCACGGTCTTGTATCCACATATTCACGATGTTAATGCCGTTGACGGGCTCATACTGAACCCCGTCGGTGATGCCCCAAGCGGTAGCAACAGCCGAAGCCATGAAGAGTAAAAAGAGTAAAGATTTTTTCATAAACTGCTAATTTTTAATTTGTTATATTTTGTTAATTGATTTGACTATTCATTTTAAAGGCAAATTTAGTGAAAGCTTAGCGCAATCGCAAGAAAAACAGGCGTTTTTTCTTGAGATTGTTTATCCTTGCAGGATGAGATCGATGAGCGAGGCGACATCGGCGATGGTGACCTCGCCGTCGCCGTTGACATCGGCCTGTAGTGCCGTGCCGTCGCTCAGGATAATGTCGGTGAGTGCACCCACGTCGGCGATGTTGACCTCGTCATCGTCGTTGATGTCGCCCTTGATGAAGGTGTCGGTGCCCTCAAATCCCAGTTGCTGGTCCATCCACTTGATGCGGTGCCGCAGCCAGCGTTTGAGATAGGCGATTTCGTCGTTGTAGTTGCGGGCGATGTAGTAGTTGGGCCATACATATTTGCCCCATATGGGGTAAGCCATGTAATTGCGTTGCTCTGCTCCGCCGATGGTAATCACACTTGTGAGCGAGTCGATGGTGTGGTAGAGACTGTCGATGGTGAGATTGGAGGTGCGGTACTGCGCCCATCGCTGCTTGAGGCGGGCGACATAGGTGTCGTCGTTGTTGAGCGTATACCACCAGAAAGGCACCATGTTGGTAGAGGCACTGGCGTTGGCGTGGAGCAGGTCGTTCATCTGGTAAATCCATGTGTCGGTGCGCCATCCGTCGTGGTAGTTGGCGTTGCCGTAGGCGAGATTCATGTCCCACACGACCATCTTGAAACGCGGGTCCTGACTGTCTCGCCGCTTGAAGAACTTGCCGCTCAGGCGGTAGCCGTCGACATTGTGGCCGATTTCCATGGCGAGCTGGTAGTCGATGAATGACATCTCGTCGATAAGGGTACACTCGCCGGTCTCTTGGTTGCGGTAGCGGTCGAGAGCCAGGGCTGTCTCCAGGCTGTTGATGCTTTGCTGGATATAGAAGCGCTGTGCATGGGTGAGGTCCTCGTAGTCGGGAATCTTGTATTGGAAGTAGATGTAGCTGGTGGTGATGGGCGTGCCGTCGCTGAGCACCGGATGTCGGCGTGAGCGGTAGACCTCTTCGACGCCGTCGTTGCGTTCCACTTCCATCATGTAGCCGCCAGTGATTTCGTCACCTTCTTCGCCCGGGTCATCGAGGTGGAGGCGGTAGCGTCCCTTGGAGACGACCTCCGAGAGGATGAAGACGCCGTAGTAGGTGCCGTTGTAGATGAGTTCGCAGTAGCGTCCCTGTGGGGTGTATTCCATCCATGGCCTGGAAATCTCAAAGGCGAGCATGTCGCGTATCATGCTCTTGTCGGCGTAGGGGGCGAGCAGCGCCCAGTTGTTGTCCTTGCCCATGCCCAGCAGGGATACTTTCACCCAGGAACCACCCTGTTCGAGCGGCTTGTTGAGTGGCCGCAGGGAATAGGGCTTCTTGGAGCTGTAGGTGTAGGAGGAGCGCCCGCGGTAGCGCAGTGCGATGTAGCCGTCGTAGTCGATGTGCTGGCCGGGGTGTGCTACCGTGTCGGCGTAATTGATTTGCCCGTCGCCGTTGTGCAGGATTTTCATGCGTGCGGTGATTCTCTGGTTCTGCTGCACGGTGCTGTCGACGGTAAGCCACACGATGGGCAGGTTGGTCGAGGTGAGCCTCACATACTTGTTGTGGGGTGCGCCAATGGCCTGACCCTGGGCAGCCAGACAGCCTGCCCAGAGCAAAACCGTGAACCAGAGAAGTTGCCGTTTCATTTTTAGTTTTTTATTATTGGTAACGATATATCAGTTGGTCCAGATCGTTTTTTAGTCTTCCAATCAAACGAATTCCGTTAATATAACAAATCGTGAAATAAGCCTAATCAACGAAATCAGCATCAGTTCCGCAGGGTCCAGTGCAACTGCTGTGTCATTGCCTTTTATTGTCTTCAGTCGTGGGTTTTAAATTTTTGGAGGCCTGTGCTCTCAACTGGAAACTGATAGCCTGAGGCGCAAAAATTTTGAGTCTCTGCAAAAACTATTTCAGAATCAATCCTATCAGGGCGTTGACATCGGCAATGTTGACCTCGCCGTCGTTGTTGACATCGGCCGCCCGTGTGGCTTGGCCGGCGATGATGAGGCCAATCAACGCGTTGATGTCGGCGACACCCACCTCGCCGTCGCTGTTGACATCGCCCGGGGTCATCTCGTGGTAGACGAAGGAGCGCACGGGGCAGTAGTCGGTGTACTGGATGGTCGTGCCGGTGGCCAAGGTGCGGTAGCCGTAGCGTGCGCGTACATAGTAGGTGCCACCGTCAACGAGTTTGCCTGAGCCCTTGATGTCTCCCAGCAGGGGCGTTTCAAAGGTTCCTTCCAGCGTGCCGTTATAAGATGTGCGGGTGGGGAAGGTCTCGGAATTGCTGATCTGCACCTTCAGCGACGCCGTGCCTTCGATGGGTTCAAAGGCCACCCTGTCGGTGTTGTACAGTACCGTGTCACCTTCGGCAGGACGCAGATAAGCGGGCACGGGCGGAATCACCTCGACGGTGGTGAATGGTGAGACAGGAGTTGTCACCGTGGCGCTGCCGTAGGTGGCCGTGACGCGCACATAATAGGTCGTGGCACCTGACAAGCGGTATTGCGGCACTTGCCATTGCGGCTCGTGAAGCACGACGGTGTCGGCATTGCTCATCGTCCGTGACGAGGACAATTCCAGCCGATAGGTCGTTCCAGGTGCTCCGGGAGTCCACATGATGAGGGGCTTGAGGGGAACGGCTGTGGCATCGCTGGCGGGAGAGGTGACACACATCTGGCCGATGGTGAACTGGCGCAGGGCACTGGCGTTGTCCCACTGGTTGAGCCCGCGTGCCACGACGCGCCACCAGTAGGTGCCCGCAGTCAGGCAGGGGATGTAGGGCAGGGGACAACTCATCGAGTCGACCTCGACCTGTGACACCAAGGAATCCATCTCGCTGTCGGCAAACACCTGCACGACATAGAGCGACGACTCGCCTTGCCATTGCAGTGACGAGAGCTCTGGCACTTCGGCTCCGTCCTCGGGATAGAGCAGCACGGGCTCGGGGGCCTGGGTGGCCACGGCACCTGGAGTGACGGGGGCATACTCGTTCTCCCAACGGTCAAGGATGGTCACCGCATAGTGGTAGCCCTCGCGTTTCGCTGCGGGCACGGTATAATTGGCCCAGTAACTGATGCCCTCGATATAGGATGCCTGGCAACTGAAGTCGCGGTCATCCACGCCGTCAGGGATGGTATAGACGACATAGCGCACATTGGGGATGCTGTCCCAAGTGAGTTTGCCGTCGCTGTACTCAAGGTTGGTCACCGTGGTATAGGTCTGGTCGGGCTTGATCCATGCCGGGGCAGGGTTCAGGGCGATGGTGGGATAAAGGCTGTCCTTGAGCCAGATGCGCAGCTGGCGCACCTTGCCGTCGATGACCTCCTTCTTGTTGCGCCAAGTGTTGTAGCGGAAGTACACCATGCCGGGGTTGCCGCCGGCCGCCATCGCCTCGCGCATGACGCGTCCCTGCTTGACAAACTCGGCGAGCGTCCAGCCCTCCTCGTCGGGAACCCACTGGCTGATGAAGATGTGGCGGTTGAAGAGTGCGGCCATCTTTCCCCACCAAGTAGTGACGCCGGTAAAGGTGCCTGTTGTCTTCCAGTAGACCTGTGGCGCCAGGAAGTCGATGGTGCCGCGTGTCACCCATGCCATCGGGTCGCTGTAGATCTGGTTATACTGCCAGTCGCTGCCCACGGGGCACGGCTCCACGCCATACTTGTCGGCGACGGTTTGGGCGGTGCATGCCACACCGGCGGGACCGATGCCGAAGCGCACCCATGGCTTCACCTGCTTGACCATGTCGTTGACATCCTTGACCATCTGGTTCACATTCTCGCGGCGCCAGTCGCCCTGTGACATCGTGCCTCCTGCAGCCTTGTAGGCATTATACAGGTCGGCGTCGAGCGAGAACGACGGGTTGTCCTGATTGTAGAAATAGTCGTCGAACACCAGTCCGTCGACATCATACTTGACGAGGATGTCCTGGCACACATCCACCACGCGCTGGCGCACCTCGGGGATGCCGGGATTGAGCACCGTCTCGTAGTCGGTCGTGAGCAACCATTCGGGGTGCGTGTGGATGTAGTCCAGTTCGCTCTGGCCCCACATGTTGTCGCCGTGGCCGTAGCGGTAGGGATTGACCCAGGCATATACCTCGATGCCGCGCTTGTGGGCCTCAGCGACAAGATATTCAAAGGGGTCGAACGCCGGCGCCACGCCACGGGTGCCTGACACATAACTCGACCACGGCTCGTAGGCCGAGTTGTACATCGCGTCGCACATGGCACGCACATGGTAATAAATCGTGTTGATGTGGTTCACCTGCAGCGTGTCGAGCATCTTGCGGCAGGCATTCTGCATGACGGGGGTGTTGCTCGTCGTGATGGCGCCGCTGGGCC
>Ga0310695_10001484_pt1 | contig 55153 bp, 59 predicted proteins | sample RumenRJG_04DNA_FD_203882 | JGI IMG/M metagenome (GOLD analysis project Ga0310695, IMG submission 203882) | Bovine rumen microbial communities from Lethbridge, Alberta, Canada - RJG_04 (v2) (version 2) | ecosystem: Host-associated > Mammals > Digestive system > Stomach > Rumen | place: Canada...
ATTTTTCGTCTACAACAATCAGTTTACTGAAAAATATGTGTATTTTTTCAAGGTGCTAATAAAGGAGTCTGAGGTTTAACCCCTTAATTGACCCCAACATCATATGATTAAAGCGCCAAAAGTAGTTGTCACCACACAAGCTTGCTTGTGGTGGGGACAAGAACTTTGGGCGCACCCCTACACGAGCATGAAGTGGGGAAGGGGCCCCGCGAAAAGGCAAAACATCCGGTGGATGTTTTGCGGGCACGCTTTGACGCGCCAAGCGCGGCAGTGCCCCGTTGAGTGTGGGGTAGGATTGTGGGAGTGCGTAGCACGGAACAATCCGTATTTAATCAAAATGTGACTTTTGGCGTCCGAATCTTAATATAAGGAGGAGAAAAATGAAAAAGTTAGCAGGTCTTATTTTATCAACAGCAATGGTAGTAAGTATGATATCCGGCTGCAGCGCGGGAGGAAGCGGCGGCTCAGCTTCCAAATCACAGGCTCTTTCCGACGGAGTACTTACCGTTGGTACAAATGCGGAGTTCCCGCCCTTCGAATATGTGGGGGATGATGGCGAACCCGACGGATTTGACATGGCTCTTATCAAAGCGGTAGGTGATGAGCTTGGCGTAAAGGTAGTAATTGAAAATATGGACTTTGATTCTTTGGTGTCCGCCATCGGTTCAAAGACAGACATAGCCATTGCCGGAATGACCGTTACGGATGAAAGAAAGCAGTCTGTGGACTTTTCCGAACCCTATTTTGATGCGGTGCAGCATGTTCTGGTACCGGTCGGCTCCGATATCTCAAGCGCTGACGACCTTGCAGGAAAGAAAATAGGCGTACAGCTTGGAACAACAGGAGATTTCCTTGTGGAGGATATCGAGGGTGCCACCGCAGCGCAGTACACTAAGGCTGTTGATGCCGTAAACGATCTGGTAAACGGCAGAGTGGATGCGGTAATAGTCGACAGTAATCCCGCAGGAGTGTTTGCCAAGAACTTTGAGGGAGAAATAAAGGATCTTGACGGCGCTGACTTCGGCTTTGAGGTTGAGAATTATGCCATCGCTATTCCGAAAGGTGACAGCGAATTAAAAACTGCGATTGACAACGCATTAAAGAAGCTAAAGGAAAACGGCACTTACGATGAGCTGGTAAAAAAGTACATCTGATCAGTACCTAAGCAGTGCTTCTGCACACTTTAAGCCGTCAATGGCGGCGGACATAATGCCTCCGGCATAGCCGGCACCCTCTCCGGCTGGGAAAATCCCGGGAACCGAAGACAGGAAATTCTCATTTCTAAGTATCCTGACCGGCGAGGAGGTACGGCTCTCAACTCCGGAAAGCAGGGAATCCGGGTCATCAAAGCCCTGTATCCTCTGACCGAAGGAGCCAAAGGCAGAAATAATATCACTCGATATGAAATCAGGGAGGATATTTCTTATGTTTCCGTAAGAGTATCCTCCTTTGCATTGGGGGCTGATTTTTCCAAAACCGTCACTAACCCTGTTTGCGCAAAAATCATCAAGTTTCTGGCAGGGTATCAAACCCTTCCCTTCCGAAAAAGCTCTTCTTTCAAGCTCCCTCTGGAACTCCATGCCTGATAATACCCCGGCCTGTCCGTATCCCTGCTCCACAAAGTCAGACGGGGACACGGTCACGACAATAGCAGAATTGGCGTTTATGCCGTCCCTCCCGGAATAGCTCATACCATTAATGCAGAGCATCCTCTCCTCACTTGAGGAATTAACCACAAAGCCCCCCGGGCACATACAGAAGGAATAGACTCCCCGACCGGAGGGTGAGCGGAAGGTAAGCTTATAATCCGTATTTCTGCGGATCCGGCTCCTCTCCACCCCGAACATAGCCCGGTTGATGTCATCCTGCAGATGCTGCACCCTGATACCCACGGCAAAGCTCTTCGGTTCCATATTAAGAGAAGCATTCAAAAGCCCCTCAAAGGTATCCCTGGCAGAATGTCCAATCGCAAGAATAAGGCGCTTGCATCCTAGAAACTCCTCATCATTAATAAAGATTCCCTTTAACAGCCCGTCTCTGTCCGTTTCAAAACCCGTAAACCTGGATCTGAACCTGACAGTACCGCCGTGATCTATAATATCACGCCTGATATTTTTAACGATCCTTTTTAGGACATCAGAACCGATATGAGGCTTATTATCAGTAAGAATAGACTCAGGAGCCCCGTATTTAAAAAAGCTCTCAAGTACGAAACGGTTCCGGTTTTCCTTATCCCTTATGCCGGTATTCAGCTTCCCGTCAGAAAAAGTCCCTGCCCCGCCTTCACCGAACTGCACATTGCTCTCAGTATCAAGAATCCCCTTATCCCAGAGCTCCTTAACCTTCCCGTCTCTTATCTCAACCTCATCCCCCCGCTCCAGAACAATGGGTCTCAGTCCGGCGTAAGAAAGGCAGAGAGCCGCAAACATCCCGGCAGGACCGAAGCCCACAATCACAGGCGGATTCTCTCTGAAAGCCCCTGAAACCGGCTTCGGCAGCGAATAGCATTTCTCCGAATATAAAGAAACTCTCCTGTCCTGCAGCCTGTTTAATATCTTCTCTTCATTGGGGACTGAAACCGCCACAGAATAAATATTCAGTATCTCAGGCTTTTTTCTGGCATCGATGGACTTCTTCAATACTTTCAGGTCGTTAAGCTCAGAAGCCTTTATCTTCAATATCTTTGACGCCTTCCTGTAAAGCTCCTCCGTATTCAGTTCATGATCCGACCGGATCTCGTTGATTCGTAACATTTGCAATTCCTTCCCCGGAGGCATGTGTACAACATGCTGTTTCTTCGAAGTAACTAAGTCGATAATAAAGAACCTATTCCTCTAAGTGTTAATAACCAGATAAAGAAGATTCTTCGCTTCGCTCAGAATGACACTTACTTTACGTCATTGGAAGCTGACGCACGGATATCCATATGGCAGCTGCAGACAGATCGATAGCGAACGACTGCAGTTTTGTGCCGAAATGTGGCGGTGCGCAGGAGAAAGCGCTCTTTTTTCTCCGAAGCACCGTCCATATATTTCGGTGCAAAACAAAGGTAGAGAGCGTGATCTGAATGCAGCTGACATATGGATATCCGGCAGGTTCCTGCAGCTGGCGCACGGATATCCATACGGCAGCTGCAGACAGATCGATAGCAAACGACTGCAGTTTTGTGCCGAAATGTGGCGGTGCGCAGGAGAAAGCGCTCTTTTTTCTCCGAAGCACCGTCCATATATTTCGGCACAAAACAAAGGTAATGAGCGTAATCTGACTGCAAATACTGACTGAATTTCAGAAACAAACCACAGCCCCGGCTGCCGCCAGCCCGGCGGTTAAGCCGCTCGCCCAGGCAAAGTGTAGGTTAAAGCCCCCGCAGTCCCCGTCCGCATCCAGACACTCTCCGGTAAAAAAAAGCCCCGGCACATTCTTCGCAGAAAGATCAGGATTCAGACAGTCCGCGGTAATGCCGCCGCTAGTCACCTGGGAAACAGCAAATTCACCGGTACCTGAGATTTCAAAACGCATGTTTTTTATTAAATGTGCAATGTCGCGGATAAGGTTGTCATTAAGGATACCGTGAAAAGCCCTGCCCTTAAATAAAAGATTTTCAAGCTTCTCACAGATATTAACGGAGAGTCTCTCCGAAAAGATCCCGGTAAACAGAGCAGTCGGAGGATCCTCCTCCTTAATACGGCCGGCCCTGTTCTTCAAAAGCGAAAAAACAAAAGCATCATCAAACTCCGGCAGAAAATCAATGGAAATATAACAGCTTCTCTCCTCTTTAAGGGCTCTGGCAGCTCTCCCGGAAAGATCAAAGATACAGATACCTGAAGGTCCTCCGGCATTAATCTGCAGCTCACCTGCAGAAGAAGCGGCAAAGGAACCATCAATAAATAGCTCAACGGAGACAAGTGCCCTGACGGTATTATCGTTAAAAAACGGATCAGGAGATAATAATCTCGTAAGTGCCGGAAGCGGCCTGGCAACGGAAAGAGCGAATTTCTCCGCAAAATAATAGCCGTCTCCTGTAGAACCGGTCTTAGGAGCAGCCTTTCCACCGGTAGCAACTATAACCGCATCAAAAGGTGTCTCATCCTTCGATCTTTTATTGTTATTCAGGTGGAAAAGATCCAGAAAGAAAAACTCCCCCTTCTTATCAATGCCTTTAACCTGAACCTGGGGGTGAAAAGCCACATGGCGCTCCTTCAGGGCATCGATCAGAATGTCATTAACCGAAGCGGAAGAATCCGAGCGGGGATAATAACCCCCGTTTTTAATGTGGTAAAGAAGGCCGAAGGAGGAAAAAAGCTTCAGGATATGATCCTTGTCGTAGCGGTCAAAAATATCGGAAACAATACCCGCATCAGAAAGACTGCCCCTGAAATGCGGGGCGGGATCCGAATCATTTAAAAAATTACACTTTCCGTTACCGGTCTGCAAAAGCTTCCGGCCGGGAAAATCATTTTTATCAAAGAGGGAAACACGGGAGTTCCCTGCAGCGGCGATGGCAGCCATCATCCCGGAAGCGCCGGCGCCGATAACAGCGATATTCTTCAAGATCAAAGCACCTTCAGAGCCCTTGCAATTTTAACAAACGCAGTGCCGCCGGGCACTTCGTAAAGCTCTTCCTTTCTGATACCCCTTAGCTTCAGTATGGAAACAAAATAAACCATAGCCCCGAAAAATATGGACATAAGAACACTGATAAGATTGCCGGTGAAGAAGGAAAACAGCCTGTACAAAGCAAAAACCACAATCCCCATCACAGTGGAGGCAATGGCCGGAATAAAGAAGGTACGGATCATTTCCTGCTTGTAGTGGAGATATCTCCTGATGGAAAACTGATTCATTATGCACATAAGAACGGAAAAGAGAAGGGCAGAAAAAATCACACCGTATATCTCCATATCAAATTTCTCCATCATCACATACAGAGCCGCAAGATGGATAATAAGAGCTATCGCGGAATGCCTGACCGGCACCTCAAGATGGTTGATCCCCTGCAGTATCCCGTTACTCAGGGTGGAAATGGAGGTAAAGATGATAGTGACCGCGCCAACGGACAGCATCTTTGCGGCAAGCTCCACGTCACCGGTAAAGAGCATAGAAAGAATGGGTTTGGAAAGGACGATAAAACCGGCGGTACAGGGAAAAGCAATGAGCATGGTAAAACGCATGGCGGAAAAGATCTTCCTCTTTGCCCCCCGGATATTGTCTGAAGCCATACAGGCCGTAAGGGTCGGCACGGTTGAGGAGCACATGGCATTTGCAAAGGCTACCGGAACGTTGATTAGAAGCCTGTACTTCCCTGAATAAATACCCCATATTTTTGTTTTTTCAACTGAATGTCCCTTAAGGGACATAAGCTTATTAAAGATACCGTTATCCAGCACATCGGAAATATTGTATATGGCAGTACTTAAGATGACGGGAACAGCCGTTATTATTATAATCCTTATTATATTCCCCATCATTTCGTTCTGATGGTTGTCGTCCCTGAAAAGATGCTCCCTTTTCATAGCGGTATTAATGAGAAGAAGAATAAAAATAAGAACTATCAGCCCGGCAAGAGCCCCCATGCTGGTTCCAAGGGTACTTCCGGCAGCTCCGTAGGCAGGAGCATAGCTGTTATTGGAAAGAAGGGCCGCCACCCTCTTTCCGTATGAAAAAAAGGCGGAAGCCGCCAGTATGCTGACAACCGCATTCACAATCTGCTCAATGATCTGGGAAACCGCTGTGGGGATCATGGTGCCCATACCCTGGAAATAACCGCGTAAGACGCCCATAATCGCAACAATAAGAAGGGTCGGAGCAAAGATACGGAGTGCAATGGCACTTCTGGGCTCACTCATAAGGCTGCCTGCAAAAAACTCAGCACCGAAAAAAACCGCAAGACAGACCACCGAGCCTGAAATAAAGGCAAAGATCAGTCCGCCATGGAAAACACGTCGTGAATTAATGAATTCCTCCTTTGAATAACGGGCGGAAACAACCTTAGAAATCGCAAGCGGAAGGCTGTAGGAGGAAATAAGTAGCATAATATTATAGATCTGATAGGCCGCCGCGTAATAACCGTTGCCCTCGTCACCGATTATATTGGTAACCGGAACCCTGTAAAAAAGACCGATGATCCTTGTAATTATCCCGGCAATGGCGAGAATACCGCCCTGTATTATGAAATTATGACTTTTTCGTTTTCTGGAAGCCATTAATTCTCTACTTGATCACAACCTTATCGGCCTCAGTATCCTGGATGATAAGAACCCATGTTTTACCCTGATTCATGACTATTTCTTTTCCGGTGTTATCGAAGTACCTTACCGAGCCCGTATCGCCGTCAAAGCGTATCCAGGTGCCGTCACGGGCCATTCCGTGGGTAATGTAGGTCATCTTTCCGCCGGAATGACAGTCGAAGCCCAGGTAGCCCTTCTCATCCACCACTTCCCAGGAGGAATACTGAAGGATGATATTGTCTACCGCAAGCTGTTCCTTGTTCTCGGCATCTATCTGTTCCTCACCGTATTCAAACCTGTAATACTTAGAGTCTTTGGGATTGTAATCAAACCAGGGCTTGTTTATCAGATAGCCGGGTTCAACATGTGTCGCTTCATAGGCATCCGGCGAATCGGGCACTATGATCTCTCCGTCATTGGCAAAGGTAAACTTACCCTTATAATTACTGCTGTAATTATTGTCGTAACCTTTGATCTCAATGCCCTTCTTAACCCCCTTTGCGGAAGCATAGGCATTGTGCGGTGCCACTCTGTCGGTGGTCCGGTAAAAAACAGTATCCCCTTCACTTGAAAGCCCGCTCAGGTTATCGACAAAATCCTGCTCCAGTAAGGGCATTGCATATGCTGACTGCCCGTAATGACAGTAGATCGCGTCAAATTCCAGGGCATAATAAACGAAATAATTCCTGCAAGAACGGACGGAGCCGATCTTCTGAAGATCGTCGTAATTCTCGAAAATTCCCATCATACGGGTAAGAGAACCTTCAACCACGCACTCATAGAGCACATCAGCCATGGAGGTGCCGCTCATCGGCTGAGCATCCTCAATATTATTCAGCATAACGGCTATGGGACGGCGTTCCCCGATCTCCTTCGGAACAAGCTTGCCGCTCAAATAGCTTCTGATATACCCGTCCTTCTCTTCTCTCGGCATCCCGTAAGACGAGCTGTGGTCATACTCCGCGATAAGACCGCTTGGATTCGCCACAGACTCCGCAGACACCGAGGACTCGGTCTCCGCCTGGAAATCCGAATAGGCATTTATATCGGAAACCTCCTCCGAACCGTTTTCAACCCCGTTCTCCGTGGATGCTTCCTTTTCTGCTGTACCTACAGCGCAGGAAGAAAGAAGTAGACCAGAAAGGACTGCTGCAATAAGAACCATACTTAGAAATCTTTTATTAACCATTTTATCTTTTTATACCAAGCGATGAAAGCGCCTTCTCCTGTTTATCTGTCATCAGGCGCTCATCCTCCTTTTCTTCATGATCAAATCCAAGTAAGTGTAACATACTGTGGGCGATTAGAAAAGCCAATTCCCGTTTTAGCGAATGTCCGTACTCCTCTGCCTGGGAAGAAGCCCTTTCAAGGCAGATCACTATATCCCCGAGCATAAGCTCATTATTTTCAGGATTTAAGGAACTTTCATCCACATCCTCAAATAACCCGGGAGTCACGAATTCAAGAAAGGGAAATGAGAGAACATCCGTTACTTTGTCTATTCCCCTGAATTCGCGGTTAAGCTCCCTTATTTTCTCCGGACTTACCAGCGAAAGACTGATCTCACATTCAAAGGGACAGCCCTCCGTTGAAAGAATCTTTTCCGCAACCGAGCGGAAAAGCTCTTCACAGGAAAAGTCCGGCATACTAAGCTCCGTTTGCGCATCAAAGTATAAAGTCATAGTAGAACGCCTGTTTTCTTAAGGTTTCAGAGATCACATTAATATCATTCAGGGAAAGATCCGACTGCAATATGCTTTTTTCACCGGTTATTCTTTTCATAACGCTAGTTATCATGATATTGTAATCCGCCTTTTTTCCCTTGTGCCTGTGCTTAAAGTCATAGATCATGGATATAAGGCTGTTTACGATCAGCAGGGTTCCGCTCTCCCTTGAGTGACGCGTGCTGCCGAGACCGTAGTATTCCAGTATGCCGTCTGTTATATCTTTGGGGAAATCCCTCTCATGTATCAGTGCCAGGGATTTTTCCGCAATATTGCTGTTTTCTCCCCGCAGAACACCTATCCTGCAATAGTAGCCTATACCGAGAAGCTTTAAGCGTTTAAGCCCCATCCTTTCCATCAGAATACTTGCGATGTGGACGGAATGGATCATCTTCTCATATTCCTTCCTGTTATCCTTCTTAAGCTTCTGCAAAAGCTCGTATTCCGGATCCAGTATGCTGTTTATGAAGTTTTCCCGGCGGTCAATGACATTTACGTATATTTTCGGCCGCATTATAAGGATTACGATGAAATCAAGGAGAAGCCCCACAAGGGGAAAAACGATGTTTTCCGGAGCAAGCCTTGCCTTTGAGAGAAGACTGCAGGCATAGAAGGCAGGCACACCCACCGCAAGTGATGTGAATACCGCCGACAGAAGCGACACCTCCCGGTCCAGAGTATAGAACATCAAAAGAATATAGCCTATTAGAAACATCATGAAAAAATATAGGCCGCTTTCATAAAGAACCAGTGTGGAAATCCCTGTAAAGAGTAAGAGTGCCGATGATCCGGCCGGCGTTCCTCCCAGTATTCCGATAAGGACAGCGGGAGCGGCAAGGGGGAGTATGAATTCATAGCAGAAGCCGGACAAAACTGCAAGAAGCAGCCCGGAAAGGTAGGAGTACACAAAATAGATCACTCCCTTACTGTCAATAGTCAGTCTCTTCAAGGGCATTTCCGCTACTATGCAGAGTCCCGCCGCGATTATGGTATTTAATATGACTTCCTGTATCGAAAAGAAGCGGAAGTAGGAAACTATAGCCGTTCCTCCGGTTCCGATAACGGGAATAAAGATCATCAGCGTAAGCGCTGCCGTTTTCGATCCCTTATCTTCTGTTCTTTCTTCTGTCAAAGGGTTTTCTCCTTAAATCTCCGGAACCCGGTCCTTTATTTTCAAAATCCTCGTAGGCCTTGACTATCTTCTGTACAAGGGGATGACGCACCACATCAAGGGCGCTCAGGTAAATAAAAGCGATATCATCGATCTTTTTCAGTACCCTTTCCGCAGTATCAAGACCCGAAACCGCGCCGCTTGAAAGATCCTTCTGGGTCTTGTCACCGGTTATCACCACCTTGGAGCCGAAGCCTATACGTGTAAGAAACATTTTCATCTGGGCAGGAGTCGTATTCTGTGCCTCATCCAGGATAATATAAGCATTATCCAGTGTCCGCCCTCTCATATAGGCAAGAGGCGCCACCTCGATAAGCCCCTTTTCCATATTCTTCTGGAAGGACTCGGCACCCATTATCTGATACAGGGCATCATACAGCGGCCTCAAATAGGGATCCACCTTGCTCTGCAGATCCCCGGGAAGAAAGCCCAGCTTCTCACCGGCCTCAATAGCCGGACGGGTAAGTATTATACGTCCCACCTCTTCATTCTTGAATGCAGTTATGGCCATGGCCATGGCAAGATAGGTTTTTCCGGTGCCTGCAGGACCTATTCCGAAAACTATCATCTTGTCCCTGATGGCATCGGTGTATTCCTTCTGTCCCAGGGTTTTCGGCTTTACGGGACGGCCCTGCACTGTATGACAGATAATGCTCCCGTCTGAAAGAGTATCCATCATAGATGCATTGTTTTCTTTTTCAAGCGCCATTATATAGTCAACATTCTGTTCTTCAATGATATTTCCCCTGCGTGAAAGCCTGATCAATGAATCAAGCACATTCTTCGTGGCGGCGGTACTCTTTTCTCCTCCGGAAATGTGGATCTCACCGTGTCTTACAGTGAGCTCGGTTCCAAACTCCCTCTCTATCTTCTTTGCGAATATATCAAACTGTCCGAATACATTCTTTATATCGTCAGCCGAAACATCACTGATAACTCTGTTCATATTTTTTCATGTCTCCCGAAGATGCCAAATGTCATCCTCTCGAAAATGCCAAATGTCATCCTCTCGAAAATGCCAAATGTCATCCTGAGCGAAGCGAAGGATCTTAATTATTTGTGATATGGTTCACCCTTCATTATCCTGTATGCCCTGTAGATCTGCTCCATCAGGATCACCCTCATCAGGGGATGTGGAAAGGTCATCTTTGAAAAGCTAAGGCGGAAATCCGACCTTGACAGAACATCACTGTGGAGACCGTCGGGGCCTCCTATTATAAATACGATCCTGCTTCTTCCACTGTTTTCAAGCTCTGAAATCTTTTGGGACAGCTCCTCGCTTGACAATGCATTTCCATTGATTTCGAGTGTTATTATATAGGCATCATCCGGCAGCCTTTCAAGCATCCGGCTTCCTTCCGCCTTTTTGTCCGGTCCGTCCGCCACTTCAATCAGATTTAACTTAATGTAACGCGACAGCCGTTTCCCATATTCGGCCATCGCGTCACGATAGTAGCTTTCTCTTATCTTTCCGGCTGCGAGAATATCAATTCTCTCCATTCTCCTCCTCCGGGGATGGGCTTTCCTCCGGTTCAAACATCTCGTTATACAGCTTATCGGTTATATAATCAAGAAAGGAGGGATCGAGATCCATAAACCTGTCGTTTAAGGTCTTCTTGATAAAAGCGGATCTGACAAAATAAGAATTGACATCATCCCTGTCGCTCCCCAATGCCTCCCTGTCAAGGCTCTCAGCCGTATAGGTATCAAAGAAAAACTTACGTATTTCATCTATCTTCTTTTCTTCCCTTTCAGCCTCCTCCGTAAGGGGCTTTATTTTCCTTAAGGAATTCGCACCCAGACAGAAGAACAGGATAAATAATCCGCTCATGGTGGAGATCACTACGTATTTGCCGGCTCCGGCAAAGAAAACAGGAATTGCGCCTATGTATAAAAGAAATACCGCAATAAGCCCGAGAACACCCACGATAAGAAGGGTATACGCGGATGATCTGAGATCCTCCACCCTGTCTGAGGCCTTTCTGAAGGGCTTTGGGATAAAAGCGCTCTCCTCCCCATCCGTATCCGGAGCAAGCTCCATTGCATTTAAGATATCCCGGTCCGAAAGCCCGCGGCTTCTTGCGAGAGAAATAAAATCCTCCGGACTGATCTCTACTTCTTCGGGATCGTTGTTTTCGGATTTTTTCAAAAGCTCCTCGGGATCAACCCCTTCTTCAAGGCTTTCCACAAGAGGGATGTGGCAGTATGCGCACTCATTAAATCCTTCTCTGTATTCTGTTCCGCACTTTGGACAAATCATATCATTATCCTCATGATGACAGCAGGGTACCTACCGCTCCTCAGTATGACATTCAGCAGTTACTCAGATATTCATCAATACCCTTTGCAGCTGCCCTTCCGGCACCCATGGCCAGTATAACGGTAGCAGCACCTGTAACCGCGTCGCCGCCCGCATAAACCTTCTCCTTGCTGGTGGCTCCGGTCTCCTCATTAGCCACAATGCACTTTCTCCTGTTGGTTTCAAGTCCCTTTGTAGTACTTGAAATAAGCGGGTTGGGGCTTGTACCCAGTGACATTATGACGGTATCGCATTCTATCTCATATTCGGAGCCGGGTATCTCAACAGGGCTTCTTCTTCCTGACTCGTCAGGCTCTCCAAGCTCCATCTTTATAACCCTGATACCGCGGACCCAGCCATTCTCATCCTCCAGTATCTCAACCGGATTCTGAAGGAGATCAAAAATGATTCCCTCTTCCTTAGCGTGATGTACCTCCTCGACTCTTGCGGGAAGCTCTGCCTCGGATCTTCTGTATACCACATGCACCTCGGCTCCCAGACGGAGGGCTGTACGGGCAGCATCCATGGCGACATTGCCGCCTCCCACCACTACAACCTTCTTTCCTCTGGCAATAGGTGTATCGTAATCATCCCTGTATGCCTTCATAAGGTTATTCCGGGTTAAGAACTCATTTGCCGAATAAACTCCGAGAGCCTGTTCTCCGGGAATATTCATAAACTTTGGAAGTCCCGCGCCGGATGCTATATATACTGCATCAAAACCTTCATCATTGAGAAGGGCATCCACGGTGGTGGACTTTCCTATAACCACATCGGTCTCTATCTTTACTCCGAGTGCCTCCACATTGGCAACCTCGGGAGCAACCACCTTCTCCTTCGGAAGACGGAATTCCGGAATACCGTATACCAGCACTCCTCCCGCCTTATGCAGAGCCTCAAAAATGGTAACGTCATAACCTGATTTTGCAAGATCTCCTGCACAGGTAAGTCCCGAGGGACCTGAGCCGATGACAGCCACCTTTTTATTTTTCTTTTCGGCCTTTACCTCGGGCTTTATTCCCATTTCCCTTGCGGTATCGGCAACATAGCGTTCAAGCTTTCCGATGGAGACCGGTTCTCCCTTGATACCCCGGACGCATCTTCCCTCACACTGGCTCTCCTGGGGGCAGACCCTTCCGCATACAGCAGGAAGTGCGCTTGATTCGGCGATTATGCCTGCAGCCTTTTTTACATCGTCCTCCTTTACAGCCTGTATAAATGCGGGAATATTTATGGAAACGGGGCAGCCCTCTATGCAGCGTGCATTCTTGCAGTTAAGGCAGCGCTCCGATTCGCTCATTGCCTCTTCCCTGTTATATCCGAGGCAGACCTCATCAAAATTCCGCGCCCGTTCCGCAGGATCCTGTTCACGGACGGGTACCTTCTTTAACATATCTACAGCCATCTATCTATCCTTTCATTTCCTGTTATCGTATTTCAACTACAGAAAGATTCTTCGCTTCGCTCAGAATGACAAGTAAGGATCTTTCAAAAAGCAGGGTTAATTGCAGTTTCCACAGCCTCCGTGGTGGGTATCGCCCTCCTTCGCCTTGAGAAAGGCTCTTCCCTCCTCGGTCTTATAAAGCGCCATACGCTTCATTGCCCCGTCAAAGTCAACCTTGGCAGCATCAAATTCAGGACCGTCCACACAGGCAAACTTAACCTCGCCGTCCACAACAAGTCTGCAGGCACCGCACATTCCGGTACCGTCAACCATAATGGGATTCATGGAAACGATGGTATGTATCCCTGCGTCAAGAGCAGTCTTTGCAGCAAACTTCATCATGATCATAGGTCCTATGGCCACGCATACATCATAGTGGTTACCTGCGGCGATAAGCTCTTCCATAACACTCGTCACCATTCCCTTATGCTTATAGGAGCCGTCATCAGTGGTCAGGTGATAATGCTCTCCCGCCACCTCCTCATATTCCTTTTCCATTATGAGGAGCTCCTTTGTCTTGCATCCTATAACTACGTCAAATTGAACGTCATTGTCCCTGCACCATTTGACCTGGGGATAAACCGGCGCGGTGCCGAGACCGCCGCCGACAAAGAGATATCTTCTCTTTCGTACCTCCTCTATGGGCTCTTCAACAAATTCCGAAGGTTTTCCCAGGGGTCCGGTGATATCGGCTATGTAATCACCGGTCTTCAACTGGGAAAGCTTGTAGGAAGAAGCTCCTATTATCTGTGTCGTAATGGTAACTGTGCCTTCTTCTCTGTCATAATCACTTATGGTGAGCGGGACACGCTCCGCAGTCTCATCTGCACGGACTATGACAAACTGACCCGGCTCACAGGTCTTTGCTATGCGTGGTGCCTCTATTACCTGCTTGCAGATATTCTCACAGAGCATCACGGCTTCCCGGATTTTAAACATCTACGTTCTCTCCTGTCTGTTCCTGATTTTAGATTTACAAGGAAACATTATAAAATATTTTCGGGCTATATACAATGAGAATTTTCCACGCCTCCCTGTCTCACATTTCGCACTTGGACAGCGCCAGAGTGCCGGTGCGGGCAAGCTCAACTATGCTGATCCCCGAAAGAAGCTTTACGAAGTGCTCTGTCCGTTCCGGCGTATCACAGATCTGGATCATGATATGGTACTTGCTCATGTCCACGATATCCGCCTTCATAGCCTGACAGGTCTCCATTATCTCCTTACGGTTTGACTTATTGTACTTAACCTTGATAAGCATTAGCTCCCGGTTGATGGCCTCCTGCTCCTCAAAGGTCTTTATCTTTATTACATCCAGCTTTTTATTGAGCTGCTTCTCTATCTGCTCCAGAGTCCGGTCGTCACCGCTGGAAACAATGGTCATGCAGGATATGTTTTTGTCCTCTGTCTCTCCCACTGCCAATGAATCGATATTAAAGCTTCTTCTCGCAAAAAGCCCTGCAACCTTTGATAAAACGCCGGATCTGTTTTCAACCTGTACGGAATAGATTTTTTTCATAATGATCCTTCCTTTTCATTAAGTAACTGCCCGGGCTCCCAAAAAAAACGGGAGGCCTGTCCGGAGAATCCGGATCCTTAATAAGATGCCGTGATCACCTTCAGACAGACATTACATTTTCCTCCGGATCTATGCTGACCTCGAAAATAACGGTTTTGTCATCAGACAGGAATTCCTCGATCTTTTCGTCGATACCGTCCATATTGTCGGCTCTTAAGTACCCGACACCGTAGGCCTCAGCGATCTTTGAAAGCTCCGGCTCCTCCCCGATAAAGACCATATTATATTCATCATTGTAATTATGATGCTGGTGTTCCCTGACAAGCCCGAGATAGCGGTTTCTCATGACCACGATCTTTATCGGAAACTTAAACTGGTTTATGGTGGCAAGCTCCATCATACTCATCTGGAAGGAACCGTCTCCGCATACCGCAACCACCTGGGTTCCGGGCTCCGCAGCCTTTACTCCCATTGCGGCGGGTATTGAGTATCCCATGGTGCCCATGCCTCCGCTGGTAAAAAACTTGGTTTTCTCCCGGAGAATAATATTTCTGCAGGAGAAGAGCTGGTTCTGACCCACATCTGCCACATAGACGCTCGTATCCTTCATTGCAAGGGAGAGCTTATGGACGAAGCTCTGTGGATTTACGAAATCCCTGGAGGAATGACGTTCCTCCTTCATGGAATCCCTGTAAAGATCCAGCATATTGACCCAGGTGTCATGCCTCGTCTCAAATTCGGCCTCAAGGAAATCAAGGAAAATATGCTTAATATCCCCTACAATCGGAATGGTCGGACCCACATTCTTACCTATCTCGGCCGGATCCACATCCATGTGTATAAGAACCTTCCCGTCAAAGGTCATATTGGGAGCGGCCACAGCTCTGTCAGCGACCCTGGCTCCCACCATCATGAGGGTATCGCACTCCCTTAAGGCCCGGTTCGCAATGGCGTTTCCGTTATTTCCCACCATGCCGTAGTACAGGGGATGGTCGCTTGGCAGTACCCCGAGTCCCATCATTGTGGACACTACCGGAACGGAATGCTTCTCCACAAAGGAACGCACCTCTTTCTTCGCTCCGGACAGAAAAACTCCCCCGCCCGCGATGATAAGGGGCTTCTTTGCGTTTTCAAGAACCTTTATCACCTTCTTTATCTGTACGGCGTTCCCCTTAACCGTGGGCTTATAGGTTCTCATTTTGGGTTCTTCAAGAGGATAATCAAAATCAGGAATACGCTTCAGCTGTATATCCATCGGAATATCGATAAGAACCGGTCCCCTACGCCCAGTGGAAGCCACAAAGAAGGCCTCGTGTATTATACGGGGGATATCCTTTACATCCCTGATAAGATAGCTGTATTTCACAAAGGACTCAGCAGCCCCGGTAACATCCGCTTCCTGAAATACATCTGATCCGATCTGATCCGTATTCACCTGACCCGTGATACAGACTAAGGGTATGGAATCCGCATAGGCTGTCGCAATACCGGTTAAAAGATTTGTTGCACCCGGCCCGCTCGTCACTGCACAGACCCCGGCCTTTCCAAGGGTTCTGGCATAGCCGTTTGCCGCATGCCCCGCATTCTGTTCCGTGCGGACAAGCACGGCTTTTATTTTTTCCTTTCCGACACTGTTCCAGAAGGGATCAATGGCCACCCCGGAATAACCGAAGATCGTATCCACCCCCTCCTTAACCAGACATTTTGCAATAGCATCCGCTCCGTTCATTTTATCTCCTCTGTATAATAAGACTTTAAGATCTCCTTCGCTGCCCGGACCGCATCCGCGGCATCGGTTGAATATGTGGCTCCGATCTCTTCCGCGTATTCCCCGGTGATAACCGCTCCGCCTATCATATATTTACCCTTATAGCCGTTTTTTTTCGTATAATCTATCACATTTTTCATCTCGGTCATTGTGGTCGTCATAAGCGCCGACATTCCTATGATATCAGCCTTATACTTAACCGAAGCCTTAAGGAACTCCTCTTTGGAAACATCCTTTCCGAGATCCGTGACATTAAAGCCATGGTTTTTAAGCATCAATATAACGAGGTTCTTTCCGATGTCGTGGATATCACCCTTTACAGTACCTATGACGATATTCGGCGCGCCCTTTGAGGATGAGCTGCCCTTTCTTAAATAAGGCTCCAGTATATCCACACCGTTTTTCATGGCTTCTCCGCTTGCAATAAGCTGGGGCAGGAAGTACTTCTTTTTGTCAAAAAGCTCTCCCACCTTATTTATGGCGGGAAGAAGGGAATTATTTAGGATGTCGCTGCTCTTATCTCCCCTTTCAAGGGCTTCTTTTACCAGGGCCGGTACGAGCTGGCGCTTACCCTTTACCACGGCTTCAAATATGGGATCCGTGCCGCCGCTGTCTCCTCCGGTCTCAGCTTCCGTCTTCTTTTTTTCCTTAGGTGGAGCGGCCTCCTCCCCTTCATAGCTCTCCATATACTCAATATATGCGGTATCTCCATCCTTCTTTCCGAGAAGAAGGTCTGAGGACAATGCGGATACCACTATCCTCTGCTGTACGGGATTTGCTATGGCCATGGTAAGACCCGCATATACTGCCATGGTAAGAAAGGCGGAATTCACAAGTATACGTTCCGGAAGTCCGAAGGAAATATTGGATAAGCCGCAGACGGTTGCGAGCTTCAGCTCGTCATGGCAGTATCTTATGGTGTCAAGGGTTTCTATAGCCGCATTTTTATTCGCACCTACTGTTCCGACGAGACCGTCAACCACGAGATCCCTGTCCCTTAAGCCGTATGACTTCGCAGTTTCCACGAGCTTATTTATGATAGCGGTCTTTTCTCCGGCGTTCTCCGGTATCCCCTTATCGCTTAAGGGGAGAAGTATGCACATGGCACCGTACTTTGCGGCAAGCTCAAATAACGGCCTGCACTTCTTTTCCTCTAAAGAAACGGAATTAATGAGAGCCCGTCCGGGATAACGCCTAAGAGCCGCCTCCATTATGTCCACATGGCTCGTGTCTATGGATAAGGGAAGGCTTGAAGCCTCCGTAACCTTCTCTATCGCGGAAAGCATAAGGGCCTTTTCATCCACCCCGCTCATTCCCATATTTATATCCAGAACCTTTGCGCCTTTGTTTTCCTGTTCCTCCGCGAAGTTCAGCACCATTTCAAAGGAATTTTCCTTTAATTCAGCCTGCAGTGCCTTCTTTCCGGTCGGATTTATCCGTTCCCCGATGATAAAGAACCTGTCATCGAGTCCGAAGCTTAAGGTACTCCTCTCACTCGTAAGCACATAATTTTTCTGCGGGTCCTTAATTCTAAAAGTCCTGTCCGGGGAAATACTTTGGGTATGCTTTACAAGCTCCCTTATATGCCCGGGTGTGGTGCCGCAGCAGCCTCCGAGTATCCCGACTCCGAGCGAGGCTATCCTCTCCATTCCTGCGGCAAATCCGTAAGGGTCAAGATTATAAACGGTATTTCCGTCCTTATCAAGCTCAGGAAGTCCTGCATTCGGCTTACAGATAAGAGGTATTTCGGCATAGGGGATAATGTTCTTAAACATTTCCTCCATTTCACCGGGTCCCATGGAGCAGTTTATACCGAAGGCGGAGACACCGAGCGCCTGCAGCGTGATAAGTGCCGTCAGGGGATCGGTCCCGAAAAGGGTTTTTCCGGATCTTTCAAAGGTAAGAGTCGCGATGACAGGAAGCTCACAGGTCTCCTTACAGGCAATGACCGCAGCCCTGGTCTCCTGTAGGCTCATCATGGTTTCGACCACCAGAAGATCGGCTCCTGCCCTTTCCAAAGCGGATATCTGCTCCTTATAGACGTCCACCAGCTCCTCAAAATCAAGATCTCCCACCGGCTTAAGGCTGCGCCCGGTCATTGTGATATCTCCGGCAATAAAAACGGGTTTTGCATCCGGTCTTTCCTTATAGAAACGTTCTCTCGCTTCTTTAGACTCGGCCACAAGAGCCCTATTCAGCTCCTCCAGCCGTTCCTCGAGACCGAATTCCGAAAGCTTTATCCTGTTTGCAGTGAATGTTGGAGCATAGATGACACGGGAACCAGCCCTTAAGAATTCAAGCTGCAGTCCGATAAGAGCCTCCGGATTTTCCGAAATCCAGAGATCCGGACAGACGCCGGAGGGCATACCGCGCTTCTGGAGATTTGAACCTGTGGCCCCGTCCAGATAGAGTATTCCTTCTTCAGTTAAGTTCTTAAATTCATCTTTTGTCATATATCCTCTACAGTCAGCTGCTTTTCGAAAAGATTCTTCGCTTCGCTCAGAATGACACTAACGGCACCGGTGGAGCCCCCAATGTCATTCTGTGTGCAGAGCCCCCAATGTCATTCTGTGTGCAGAGCCCCCAATGTCATCCTGAGCGAAGCGAAGGATCTTACGGCTCCAGCTTCTTACAGACCACCACGAATCTCCCGTTCTGCTCATCGTAGTCACAGGTGGATAGAATAAGAAGCTTATCCCCGTAGGAAGCTGTAACGCCGGTGTCGTAGAGCGCTGCAGCCTTCATCTCATTAATTCCCGATTCGAATTCCTTTTCCGAAGCGGGATCGATAAACTGATAGTACTTAAATGCTATAACATTTTCCTCATACACATGCGACTGGAAGGCCATCATCACCTGGTATTTCCCGGTCTCGTATATGGTATCAAACTGGATAATGGGATTATCCCGGAAAAAGTCCTCGGATTTATATTTATCAAGATCTCCGAACATCTGTCCGGATTTCATATTGTGGCCGTAGATAATAAGGTTTTCCGTGGGCTTCACGATATCGCAGTTATCGTCAAGAAATAAGGTTCCGTTCCTGTCCTCTTTACCGTCAAAATCGTGATCCAGGTAAAAATCTCCCTTTCCGTTTATGTTCTTCATAACGGGATAATCGATGTTTGTACCCTTTATCTTTATCCAGCCCGCCAGATTCTTATTCTGCTCATAAAGCTTCTCATACTGCCCGAGGACCACGAGCACCCGCTCTTCACCTGTCTTCTCATCCACTGTTGTAACGGTCTTTATATCTCCCGAGCCGCCGTTAAAGGCAGAGGCGGTTCCCGCTCTCTTTCCGGCCTCGTCTGAATTCATTTTCGAGTTATATGCGTAAAAGATAAGGTAAGCCCCGCAGGCCAGAAAGACGGCGAAGGCTATAAATCTTGCGATCCCCCTTTTCTTCATCAGCTCACCCTTTCAAATTCCTTGCCGCACTTCGGGCAGGTTATCATGATACGCCCTTTGTTTGCGGGGATCCTTATATCGACTCCGCAGCCCGGACATTTAAAGAGACAGAACTTCAGTCCGTAGTTCGTTTTATTCCCGCGGGGTCTTATACTCCTTATATTTCCCCACCATTCCTTCATGCTTTCCTTAAAGGGCTTTGACCTTTTTGAAAAGCCTCCGGTAATGCTCTTATAAATCTCATTCTCCCTTGATCTTTTTTCGAGGTTCCTTGAGAGCATCCTGAAGATACTCCAGAGAACCATAAGGATAAGAACAAAAACAAAGAAAAGTGACGCATTCCTGTTTCTGGAAAGCGCCGCAAATGCAAGACAGGTTCCTGCCACAAAAAGCAGGGCAAGGGACAGATCGTCATGCCCATATCTACCGTTCATAAATCTTCTTATTCTATCCTTAAGCATTACTAGAGATTGTAGCATAGAGCGTCAAGAATTGAAATATCAACCGCCTGATTCAGTCTGATCTCCCTCTCCGAAGCCCCGGCATTTCCCGGGACACCGCCGCAGATATCAATACCGAGAAGCTCCCGCCCTTCAGCCTCGGTGCGGAGAAGGGAAAGAAGCTCTTCAAGGCTCATTTCTCCCTGGTCCCAGTTCGTAGGACAGGTATCCTTAGACAGAATATCCTTGTCGATCGAAATGTAGAGGGGTCTATTAATATCAAAGCTGCCTTTAAGATATGAGACTTCCTTATCACCCCTTATAAGCTTAACCGACATAAGGGTATCCGGCATATCACTGACAGCGTCCTTGATCCACGAGCCGCAGGACCTTAATCCCTCAAATTCCGGTTCCTTGGAGTCATTATGATTGTCAAAGACAAGAAGATCAAAGGCTTCCCTTATCTCATAAAGATACAGCCTTGTAACATAGTGATAGTCGCCGATATCGATAAGGTGAACCTTCCCCCCGGATCCAAAGTCCCGTATCCTCTCCCTTACCGCCTTCTCTCCTTCACTGTCCACATAAAGCTTTGTTCCCTGAACATCACTTAGATCCAGAAAAACCCTGTCCACGAAGAGTGACAGATCATAGTTTTCATACAAGCCCGAAAAATTTAGTATATCCATGGTTTCTCCATGATAACCGTTTTCTCCTTCCGTATCAATAAAGTGCCTCCACACTCTCCGTTAAGCTTGTGATAAATCTAAAAAAATGATAAATTTATACTACCATCGGATTCCGGATCAGGATCCGCTTTGAAAAAGGAAGTTTAAGGCATGCCGATAAAAGTACAGCGGGATCTGCCCGCAAGGGAAATACTTGAAAACGAAAATATATTTGTGATGGATGAATACCGCTCGCTCCACCAGGATATCCGTCCTTTAAAAATAGTTATCTTAAATCTTATGCCGTTAAAGGAGGATACGGAGCTGCAGATACTCCGCTCCCTCTCCAATTCACCGCTGCAGGTGGATATCACCTTTCTGACCATAGAGAGCCATGTGTCGAAGAACACCTCCGTATATCACCTGAACCAGTTTTATACGACCTTCGGTGAGATACGTAAGCACCGCTATGACGGCATGATCATAACCGGAGCCCCTGTGGAGACTCTTGAATTTGAAGAGGTGGACTACTGGAAGGAGCTCTGCACGATCTTTGAATGGACAAAGACACACGTGACAAGCACCTTTCATATTTGCTGGGGAGCACAGGCCGGTCTTTATTACCATAATAAGCTTGTAAAAAAAAGAATGGAAAAAAAGCTCTTCGGAGTATTCCCCCAAAAGGTCAGCAACAGAAAAACGCCACTGGTCAGAGGCTTTGATGACATCTTCTTTGCGCCTCATTCCAGATATACCTACGTAGATGCCGGGGATATCAGGAATTGTGAGGATCTCCTTATCTTAGCCGAATCCGAGGAAGCCGGAGTCTTTCTATGTATGGAGAAGGACGGCTCAAGGATCTATGTAATGGGGCATCCCGAATATGACAGGCTGACTCTTGACAATGAGTATAAAAGGGATAAGAGTAAGGGACTTGATACCGATATTCCGAAAAACTACTATCCCTTTAATAATCCGGAAAACCGTCCCACTCTTTCCTGGAGAAGCCACGCAAATATCCTGTATACCAACTGGCTGAATTACTACGTTTATCAGGCTACACCCTATACTCTGGAGGATCTTCCCGATGAAGGCAGAAACAGCTTGTAAGATCAAAGGTATATATTATCTTATTCTCTGCCCCGTGATCATCTTCTTTCTTATGGAATGGTTTCTCAGGAACCCCTTTCAGGATCAATGGGGGATAAAGCCGGTGCTTATGCCGGTGAATCTTATCTTTTTTTACTGTATTCTGATCTTTTTTTTCGCCCTGTCGGGAAGCTTAAAGCTTTCGCTTTACCTTCTGTCCACCCTTTCCCTTCTCTCGGGGCTTGCAAACCACTATATTTACAGGTTCCGGGGAAGCACCCTTGTTCCATGGGACTTTTTCTCCTTACATACCGCAGCCTCTGTTGCGGATAATTATGACTATACCCCGGAAAGAAAGGTTTTGATCCTTGCCTTTCTCTTTCTCCTGTTATTTTTAAGCTTCAAATACTGTGATCTGACCATTGAGGACAACATAAGGCTCCGTATCATACTCACGGCTTTAAGCGCCGTCTTCTTTTTCTTTGCATACGTTCCCTTCATACAGAGTGAAAAAACCGTAAAAGCACTTAAGGTCTACGATAAGCTTTTTACCCCGGCTACCATGACCATGAAGGACGGCACGGTATTCGCCTTTATTTACGATATGAAATTCCTGTCCGTCAATAGACCCGGTGACTACAGTAAAAGAAGCATCCGTACCTCACTTGAGAAGGATTACGGAGGCAGGTTCATAAAAAAGCCCGTAAGCAACGCGGACACTCCCAATATCATAGTAATTATGTGCGAGGCCTTCTCTGATCCTGCCGTAGCCTCCGGTTTTACCGCAAATGAGGACTTTATGCCCTATATCCGTTCCCTTATGGATGATGAGAATGTTACCTCGGGCTACCTCCATGTATCGGTAAAGGGCGGAAACACACCGAATACCGAGTTTGAATATCTAACGGGAAACTCCATGGCCTTTCTTCCGAACGGCTCTATTCCCTTTCAGCAGTTTATTAAAAAAGAAATCGATGCCCTTCCCGCGTACCTTAGCAGCAGGGGATACCATTCCGTTGCGATGCACCCCTACAAATCAACCGGCTGGTGCAGGGATGAGGTCTATCCTCTGCTGGGCTTTGAAGAAATGTATTTTATCGACTATTTCAAGAAAAGAAATCCCGGATATATGAGGAAATATATAAGCGATGAGACCCTTTTCAGGGAGATCATAAATCTGTATAAGGAAAACGGAACCGAAACCCCGTTATTTTCCTTTAATGTTACCATGCAGAACCATTCGGAATACTCGGGAAGTCCTGAGGATTATCCCGGGAACATAAAGGTCGACGGCTTAAGCGGTGACACAGCCCTCGAACACTACCTGTCCCTTCAGAAGATAACCGACAGTGCCTTCAAAAGCTTTATTTCCTATTTTGACAGCATTAGTGATCCCACTGTCATCGTATTCTTCGGTGACCATCAGGCTGCAGACCATGTGGTAGAGCCGCTTTGGCAGCTTAACGGAAAGACAGGCTCAAATCTTACGGATGAGGAGAACCGTCTCCGTTATAAGGTACCCTTCCTTATCTGGACAAATTATGAGTATGAAGGAGAAAAGGATCTGGATATCAGCGCAAATTTCCTTGGGAATCTGACACTTAAAGCAGCAGGGACGGATATCTGCGGCTACCGTGCCTTTCTTTCGGAGCAGTATAAAAAAACCCCCGTTGTAAGCGCTGTTCATACTGTTAGTGAAGATGGAACCGACAGGGACAATGACATCAATGATCCCGTGCTTCAGAAATACCGGAGATACCAGTATTATGAGCTCTTTGATGATAATGACCTGATGGACTGAGACACATTTTGTCATCCTGAGCGCAGCGAAGGATCTTCTACTACCGGAGGAAAGATCCTTCGTCGCTCCGCTCCTCAGGATGACAACACAATGTCATCCTGAGCGCAGCTGACTTTGTCATCCTGAGCGCAGCGAAGGATCTTTATAATGGAACCACTGATCAAATACTACAAAACCCATACAAAGCCCCTGTTTTATATGGCAGCCTTCGCCCTGCCTTTTTTTGCGACCCTTCTTCTTTTTGTCCTTCGGAATATCTATCCCTTCGGAGATATCACCTTTTTAAAAAAGGATATGTACCAGCAGTACACCCCGTTTTTCTATGAGTTCTACAGAAAGATAAAGCATGGCGAAAGCCTGTGGTATTCCTGGAATGCCGGACTGGGAACGAATTTCCTCGCAGTGATCGCCTACTACCTGGCTTCTCCCCTGAATTTCCTTATCATCCTCTTTCCCGAGAAATACATACTTGAGTTTATGTCCTATTCAGTCGTTATTAAAACAGGACTTATGGGGCTCACTTCTTCAATGTACCTTAGATATCACTTTAAGCGCTACGACCCCGCCATTGTCGTATTTTCGCTCTGCTATGCAATGAGCGCCTTTATGGCTGCCTATAACTGGAATGTGGAGTGGATGGATGTGCTTTTCATTGCTCCCGTAACGGTACTCGGACTGGAGATCATAATGGATGACGGCTCTCCCCTTATTTATTATCTTTCCCTTTCCTATGCCATTTTCACGAATTACTATCTCTCCATTATGCTCTGCATTTATCTCTTTCTCCAGTTTGTTATATTAAATGTGATCCGCGGCTTCCGTACCGGGAGGCTTATCCGGTTCATTATCTTCTCCCTTCTTTCTGCGTCTACTGCGGCGCTACTCCTGCTCCCGGAGTACTATGCCCTTAAATTCACAACCTTTACAAATATCCGCTTCCCCGCGGAGCTCAAGATCTACTTAGGCCCTGTCGACTTACTGACCTCCCATCTTCCCGGAGTGGAGCCGGAAACGGGGCTCGGACATTACCCGAACATTTACTGCGGACTTCTGGTATTTTTTCTCATTTTCCTCTATGCCTTTAATATCCGGAACAGAACAAAGGAAAGGATATGCTGCTTAAGCCTTCTAATCTTTTTCATCCTGTCCTTTGATATCAACATCCTGAACTTTATATGGCACGGGCTTAATTTCCCTGATTCCCTTCCTGCGAGACAGGGCTATCTATATACCCTGCTTTTAATAACCATAGGCTACGATGCCTTCCTCCTTATCCGGAGCACGAAGCAGGATCTTTTATATATTTCTCTTGCCCTCTCCTACATCCTTATAGTTGTGACCGCTTATTTCTCGGACAGGGAAAGAATGGATGACATTGCAAAGATACTTACCTTTGTCTTTGCCCTCAGCATTGTCATTTTCTGCCTTTTCTACCGCTCCGCCCCCTCAAAGGAGCATTTCCCCGGGAATATGCAGGAGCTTCTGTTCCGCTATGCACTTCTTCTGACCCTTAGCTTTGAGATTATACTGAATATGTATTACACAAATAACCGTACCGTAAAACGTGACGATTATTTCAGTAAGTATGATGATTTCAAGGTTCTTAATACTGAAAAGATCATGGCGGATATTGATGACGACTCTCCCTTATCCAGGGCTGACGAGGTGGGACGGAGTGTGAGAAACGATTCCATGATGATAGATTATCCCTCCCTCTCCTTTTTCTCATCGACCACAAACGGACTCATCATTAAATACCTTAATAAATACGGCTTTATGAACAGCCGGGTCTTCTATCTTTCAGACGGGTCCACTGCCGTTACCAGCCTCTTATCCGGACAGAAGTATATCTTTGTTCCATCCGGAAGGATCTGTACCTCGGATGACATCGCTTCACCCTATAAGCACAGTAACGGCGCGGCATTATACGAATATAACGATTATCTGCCGAACGGTTACGTGATCCGCTGCAATGACGTTGTAAAGGATAAGCTTTTTATCCCCTCCGGGGATGCCGAAAAAATAATAGACTCCCTTATCCCGGCGCCGAACAGCGAAGGCTCTCCCGTGGAAGCGCAGAATGCCCTTATGCATGATCTGAATATCTCAGGCACCGCCCTTATGAGCTATGGTTCCCATGACAGTGGCTCGACTTCAGGTCATGACAATTCCCTGACCGTCAATTTCAGCGATGCCTGTCATCTCTATGCATATAACAGGACTAAGACAAAGGCGGAGGTAAAGGTTAATTTTTCCGACGGCACCTCCCTTGGTAAGCTGCCCCTCAATAAATACAGATATCTTGTGGATCTTGGGTACCGCGGAAAGGGCACAAATGCCACCTTTATTTCCGAAGATAAGGATGATACCGAAATGGATATAGAATTTTACCGACTGAATCCCTCGGTGGTTGATTCCTTTACTTCAGCGGTAAACAGATCCGAGAGACTGAGCGGCATTGAGATTTCCGATAATGAGCTTAGCGGGCATATTGACATGAATTCTCCGGGGGAGCTTATCCTCTCGGTTCCCTATGAGCCCGGCTGGAAGCTCTATATCGATGGTAATGAGGCCGATATCCGGCTCTTCGACGGTCTCTGGATTTCTGCCCATCTTGAAAAAGGTCCGCATGATATCAGGATCTCATTCTTCCCGAAGGGCTTCAGATCCGGAGTTGTGATAAGTCTCCTGTCCGTCATAGCAGCGGTCTTAGGTCTTTGGTATGAGCGCCTCCTCAGAAGAAGGAAAGCGCACGCCGCCACAATGTCATCCTGAGCGTCAGCTTCCTTGTCATCCTGAGCGTCAGCTTCCTTGTCATCCTGAGCGTCAGCTTCCTTGTCATCCTGAGCGTCAGCGAAGGATCTTCCCCCGCCGTCTTCGCTTGTGTCCCGGCTTGCCAACTGTTTTTTTCGCGCTACGATCCCGCTAAACTCATCCTTCGTCTTATTACAAAATTTTGCTCGGCGCTGTTCCGGGCTTGCATTTTAGTTTTATGTATAACCATCATTACCCAAACGCAAGCCCGGCCTTCGCACTCGCAAAATTTATAAGCCTCGGATTCGCTAAGCGGGACGTGCTGATTGCTCAAAAAACAGTTATCAATCCTGGACACAAATTAAAGTTTTTTCAGGTTCCACAGCCGGGATCTTGTTAAATGCCATCCTGAGCGTCAGCGACGAAGGATCTTACATACACTCCCTCACAGCATTAAACACTGCTTCACAGAGTTCCGGCTTGTTCATGGCATAGACGTGTATCCCCTGAACTCCGTTTGATGCGAGATCAACTGCCTGATTTACGGCATATTCTATCCCGGCCTTTTTCATATCCTCCGGACTGTCCCCGTAATTTGCACAGATGTCTGCAAGCTTTTTAGGCACACTGGTACCGGACAGGGTTATGGTACGTCCGAGCTGCTTACTGTCTGTTATCGGCATTATCCCTGCGTGTATCGGAATGGTGATATCGTTTTTTTCCGTATACTCCAAAAATCTGTAAAACAGGGTATTCTCAAAGAACAGCTGGCTGATCAGCATATTGCAGCCCGCATCCTGCTTCTTTTTGAGAAAAAATATATCCGTTGGCTTATCCGGAGCCTCCGGGTGCTTTTCCGGATAACAGGCTCCCGCGATCATTAGCTTGTCATCTGTTCTTCCCGTTTCCCTCATATATCTGATCATATCCTCGGCGTGCTCAAACTCACGGGAATTATACTGCTCATCGCTCATGTCCTTCGGCCTGTCCCCCCTGAGTGCAAGAACATTATGAACCCCCTTTTCCTCAAAACGCCTGAGTCCCTCATCAAGCCTTCTCTTGTCGTAGCCCACAGAGGTGATATGGGCAAGAGCCTCCGTATCCGTATTATTCTGAATATAATCTACAATCTCAAGCTGATGTACGGAATTCGACCCTCCGGCACCGTAGGTCACACTGATAAAAGCGGGCTTAAGTGCTGCGATCCTGTCTACAGTCTCAAATATCTTAGGAAAGCTGTCCTCCTTTTTCGGTGGAAATATCTCGCATGAAAGAACACATTCCCTTGTTGTATCATCAATCTTAATCATTTATTTTCCCTTCATTACTTTCTATTATTGCCTTTGTCCCGATTTGCCAACTGTTTTTTCGCTACGATCCCGCTAAACAAATGTCATCCCGAGGAGCGGAAGCCCGCTTCAAATGTCATCCTGAGGAGCGGAAGCCGCCTTCAAATGTCATCCCGAGGAGCGGAAGCCCGCTTCAAATGTCATCCTGAGGAGCGGAAGCGACGAAGGATCTTCTCAACCTTCTTCATACGAGCTTGAAATACCTTCTTTGTTATTGTAGAATTATAGCATATTTCTAATGCCAAGAGTATTGAATCAGGAGAGTTATTGATCATGAAAAAAACAGATAAAAAGGTTCTTCTTGTGGACGATATGCCCACCATATTAAAGCAGGGCGTTGATATCATGTCCTTACGCTACACGGTTGAAACCGCGGCTTCTGCCGAGGAAGCTTATGAAAAGGCCGAGAGCTTCAAGCCCGACATCGTTTTGATGGATGTGAATCTCCCGGATGAAAGCGGAATAAGCTGCATGGAAAGGATACATGCGATCCCCGGTTTTGAAGACATTCCCTTCATACTTCTTATCAACGATCTTTCCATAATGACCAATGCCAGGGCCTATGATCAGGGAGCCAGTGACTTTATGAGAAAGCCTTTTATTACCAATAATGTTTACAGGAAGATCGATATGCACCTGAAGCTTGCCGAGATCGGCTGGAAGTTCGAGCTTTGATGAAGGAAGAAATGCGTATCAATAAATATCTGTCTGCTTCCGGTATCATGTCAAGACGCCGGGCAGACAGTTTTATTTTGTCCGGAAGGATTACAGTAAACGGAGAGACTGCAGTTCCCGGAATGACTGTTACGGGATCCGAAGAAATAAGGATAGACGGGAAGCTTATTGATAAGAATCCCTCTTCGGAAAAAAAGGTTGTTGTAGCCTACAATAAAAAACGCGGTATTGTGACCAGCACCGTAAACCAGGGTAAAGAAAAGAACAACATCATCGATGCCATAAATTACCCCGTCAGGATTTATCCCATAGGTCGCCTTGACAAGGATTCCGAAGGGCTGATCCTCTTAACAAATGACGGCAGTCTTGTTAATAAGCTCTTAAAATCCTCTTCCGGCATTGAGAAGGAGTATGAAGTTTCTCTTGATAAGGAGATTGAAAGCCGGGATATCAGCAAAATGGAAAAAGGAGGCATAAACCTTGTTCCGGGAAGGAAGAATAAACCCTGCAGAATAGTAAAGACTGCTCCCTGCAAAATGAATGTGATCCTGACCGAAGGAATAAACCGGGAAATAAGACGTATGGCCGAATACTTCGGCTACCGGGTAATGAAACTAAAAAGAATACGCTTCGGAAATATCCTCCTGGGAGATCTGAAGAGCGGTACCTACCGTGAGCTCAGCCCGAAGGAGATAAAAAGTCTGCTATCCTGAGGGCTAAGCCCGCTTTGTCATCCTGAGGGCTAAGCCCGAAGGATCTTACCCAGAAAGCCAGTATACCTATGAATAAAGAAGAATACAACGATCTTAAGAAAAAAATCGAATACCACATGAACCTCTATTACAATGAGGATGCTCCCGAGATCTCCGACTACGAATACGATCTCCTGATGCAGGAATTAAAGAAGGCGGAAATAGAGAACCCGGACTTTGTTACAGCGGACTCTCCCACTAAAAAGGTTGGCGGAAGGGCAAAGCGTGAGGCAGGGGTAAAGGTAACCCATGACGTTCCCATGCTTTCAATTGAGGATGTCTTCACAAAGGAGGATGTGACTAAATGGATAGAGAAGGTACATTTACTGCACCCGGGATGCAGCTTTTCAGTAGAAGCAAAGATAGACGGCTTAAGCATGACTCTCCGCTACAGAAGAGAAAACGGAGTTTTGAAGCTTTTTCTTGCGGAAACCCGCGGAGACGGCTTTATCGGTGAAGACGTAACATTAAATGCCCTTGTTATCCCCGATGTAATGGAGACTCTTGATCTTCCCTTTGATGAGCTGGAGCTTAGGGGTGAGGTCTATATGAAAATAAAGGACTTTCTCCGCTTTAATTCCGTTCAGGAGGAAAAGGGAAAACCTGTTGCCGCAAATCCCAGAAACCTTGCGGCGGGAACTCTCCGGCAGCTTGATCCCTCAATAACAAAGGAGCGTAATCTAAGCCTTTTTATCTTTAATGTTCAAAAGGGTCCATCCGAAATGATGGATGATCACATAAAGTCTCTTGACACCCTGGAAAAGGCCGGGGTGAAAACCGTGCCGCATTTTCTCTGCTCCGATGCTTCAGAGGTCAAAGCTGCAATAGACCGTATAGCTGAGGAACGCTCCGATTATGACTTTGATATTGACGGCGCAGTGGTAAAGATAAATGAAATATCCTTCCGGGACGACTTCCCTGCAGGGAGCAAGTATTCAAGCGGGCACATTGCCTATAAATACCCCCCGGAAGAACGTGTCGTCACAATGGACGAGATCATTGTGGATCTCGGACGCACCGGAAAGCTTACCTTTACAGGGATTTTCCATGACAGTGAGACCGGAAAGCCTGCCCGGCTCTGCGGAACAAATGTTTCCCGTGCTACTCTTCATAATGCGGACTATATCCGGGATATGAAGATCGGAATCGGAGGGAAATACCGGCTTTTTAAAAGCGGTGAGATAATTCCGAAGTTAAACGGCTGTGTGGAGGAGCCGGAAGAGATTTTCACACCCCCGGAAAGCTGCCCTGTATGCGGTGAAAGACTTATCCGTGAAACAGATACGGCTGACATCCGCTGTGTAAATCCGCTCTGTCCCGCCCAATCCGTCCGCTCCATAGCCTACTTTGTATCAAGGGATGCCATGAATATTATGGGGCTCGGTGACACCCTTATAGAAGCCCTTGTTAAAGAGGGCTACCTAAAAAGCTACGCCGATATCTACCACCTGTCTTCCTACAGGGATGAACTTATCGAAAAGGGGCTTATCGGCAAGGAAAAAAATACGGACAAGCTTTTAAATGAGATAGAGAAATCAAAGGATAATGAACCTGCCAGGCTTCTGACTGCCCTCGGTATCAGAAACGTTGGAAAGCGCATTGCTTCAGACATTATCAGGCATTTTAAGGATATCAGGCTCCTAAAAACCGTAACTATGGAGGAGCTCCTTTCAGTTCCCGAGGTAGGTGAAACCATAGCTTCCGGGATCATTGATTTCTTTAATAATGAAAAGGATCTCTCCGTTTTTGATGATCTTATGGCTTCCGGCCTTAATCCCCTTACAAAGGATGAGGGTGAGCTGTCCGAAAAACTAAAGGGTCTTACCATAGTAGTGACCGGCACCTTGAAGAATTTCGGCAGAAAAGAAATACAGGAGGTCATAGAAAAAAACGGCGGCAAGGCCACCGGCTCCGTCAGCAAAAATACCGATCTCCTTATCGCCGGAGAAGCTGCCGGCTCCAAGCTCACAAAAGCTCAGGAACTCGGCATCAGGGTGATAAGCGAAGAAGAATTTATGGCAATGCTTTGAATACCACCCTTTCGGGCTTTCTTAGTGGACCATAGGGGGATCGAACCCCTTTGTTCCAATCCCAAATATCTGCTGTTTATGCCGTTTTCCTCAATTTATGGACAAAATAATGGACAAAATCTTCAAATGTTCCACACAAAGGGCTTGCCTATTGTGGGATCATTGTATCGTTAATTTCCTTAAAATAAGTGGCGTGCCTGTTCTTAAAAGTACGCCGTATTTTTTTCAAAAAATTATAAATAGGTGTTGACATATATTTTATATAGGTATATACTTATATCAGAAGTTAAGGAAACAGCAACGAGAAGGGAGATCAAAATGACAACAAAGAAACTCAGAAACATCGTAAAAAATAACATCATCGCACAGGGCGGCAAACTTTACGGCTTTAATTGCAACAACATAGCTCAAATGCACGGAGTAGCACATACTGAGATACAGAATGCCATGAATTATTTCCGGTATTCACCGCAGCAGGCAAAATTTAGGGAAACATATAACTTCCACTAAATATCAACCCGCCCCGGAGGTAACGAGGGCAGAAAGGAAAATATGAAGATAACATCAGTGACACAGGCAAAATACTATTAAAGAAGGCATGATTGTAAATGCTATGTCTGATTATGAAGTTATGGTTTTAGCTGTTAACAGCAATGATATTGAGTGCATAGACGTTGAATACAGTGAAGATACTGAGGAGTATGTAAAAGTCGGTAAATCCTACAACCTTACATTTGATGATTTTGTAGGCTGTTATATTGATTGAGGTGATATATGACAAGTGAAGCGCAGAAGAAAGCACAAAAAAAATATGATGAAGCAAATAAAGGTAAGTGGCGCATGATACACCTTAAATTGAATAAGGACATAGATAAGGATATTATAGATAAATTAGAGACATCGGGGAATATTCAAGGATATATCAAAGATTTAATATCAAATGATATTAAGGGTGGTAATTAACCACCCTTTAATTATCCCGTATTGCCGGTCCGCAAATTCCGTCTGGCTTAAGCCCGTACTGCACTCCGGAAGCCCATTTGAGCGCCCTTAGATGTGGTTTATAGGCTTCCGGCAATTTAGTTGTTACCTTAATACTATATCACTATGGGATTTAAAATAAAATAAGCGGCGTACCCCATCCCTAAAGGTACGCCGCAGATAAAAGGAGAAAACCTATGAAGCCAGTGCTTTCTTCGTTGCCGGTCCGCATATGCCGTCCGGCTTAAGTCCGTGCTGTGACTGGAAGACCATCAAGGCTCCTATTGTCTTCGTTCCGGCCACCCCGTCCAGAATCAGTGAAAACCCGTGTTCATTAAGTTTCTGCTGAAGCCATTTCACAGCATCGCCCCTGGATCCCTGCCTTATGGTGATCTCCGGCACTGAATAGGTGACATTTTCAGCGGCTACAATCCCCTTATCGTACTGTGTAAGGTTATACCGTTCTATGATCTTGATAACGGAATTGACCTCTGTGGAGCTGGTCATATATCCGCATAATTTAATCTGCTGCATCTGTGTCCTGTAGTCCACTCCGGAGAGCACGCGACTGTACAGGCTATTATTCATCAACTCATAATAATTAAGTACGCACTGCTGCATACTTTCATAAGTGCGGAAGGCTGCCGTGATAACCGTGTGGGATCCTATCTTATACTCTTCCTTTGTCGTTGATGAAAAGAATCTCCCATCCCAGTACTTCGTGGCTGTCTTCCCGGATCCGACTTTATGACCCAGGTAGGAATTATACTTCGTGCCCACGGACGTGCCATAGCCTGACTCCACACAAGCCATACCGATACAGACGGAGGGAAGGACTTTTCCCAGCTCCTTATAAGCATATTGGGCACACGGGGCTATTGTTTCTATGAACTTTTTATTGATTGCTTCAGAAGCCATACCATCACTCCTTCAGTTTCTTCAAAGCCTGCACTACTTTGTCAAAGGTAAGGGTGGCGCACAGGATCCCAAAAAACGCCATGATAACCGCCCTGAATACAAGCTGTAGTGTCAGGGAAGCGCCCTGCATTATCACAGGGTATGCTATGCAGATAACCCCTGATATGACTACGGCCGCTATTGACGCTATGATATTGCTCACATAGCCCTTGTCTGCCTTGTTCAGGAAGGTCTTTATACACTCCGTTGTGAGAGTGGTTAAAACGCTGATTAAAGCCAATACTTCCCAATTTACAAAATCCATATCATTCCTCCCTCATTCCTGCGGTGTACTCCGCTAATTCTTGTCGTTTTTCTTGTTTCGTCTCAAAGTAGGATTTACACATATATCCCAAAATGACCACTACTATTTCCGTGATAAAGGCAAGTCCTACCTCTCTACATGGGTCTTTATCCATTAAGGCAAGCACAAAGGGGATATTTGCATCTATCACACCGATTATGAGAAGTGCTTTAATCGCTACTTTGGTGAATGTTTTCTTTCTTCTCATTCCTCTCCCCTCTTTAACTCGGGGGCGTAATCGCCCGTCTTTAAAACCTCTTTGTGCTTAAATCGGATGAATTCTATGCAATCAGGGATATATCCGTTTTTGAAATCGGGATGCACTTCACAGTAATCTTCATATCGTTTTGTGGTATCAAGTATCTCTACCCATTCGCTCTCACGGAACTTTTCACCACGCTCAAGCTGTCTGGTGTAGCTTTTTATCATCTGCCGCCATCTAAACGCCCTATCATCATTAAACTCATGTTCAAGTTTTTCCAGTCTTCCGGGAAGCTGATAAAATGCTTTCAGCCATTTCCAGGGATTAAGTTTCAACGGTGATACCTCCACAAGCGACAAAAGAATCGCTATTACTGCGCAATTTTTAAGAATCGGCGGAATACCGCCGATCAAAGTCGCTATTTCCTGTATTGTCATAGTTCGTCTCCTTTGATCTCCGCCCTCAGTTTGGCGGCAAGATTGATTTTCTTAAGGACAGGCAGCTTATCCGCTTCTTCAACTGTGATATGCTCAATCAGGAGCTTGAAAAGTTCATTCACGGAGTCGGCTTGAATGCGGATAATCTCATTCTGTCTCTCGATTATCTCCACCGGGCTCATCCGGGATAATCCTCCCCGGTGATCTCCTTGTACTCTTCGGCCGTGATCCATCCTTTGACTACTGCATTCTGCACCGCTTTTATCTTCCAAAGGTGGTTGTCGTAGTAGTACTTAACCTTTTCGTACTTAGGGCTGTGTTCTGCTTCCTTCTTCTTTGCCATCTTATAACGCCTCCTCTAAATCTACTTCTGTCATCATCGCCAAATAATCAATCTTTGCCTGTGTCTCCGCCTTGTCTATGACATCCTGGGGGATCTCCTGAACCGTGAACCAATACCTTCCGTCTATGGAAGCGCACTCAATAATCCGTGCGTTGTTAAGGATTGCTTCGTTTCCGTTGCTGTAGCTAAGTGTGACTACTGAAAGATCGTTAGGGAATTCCGGCCTTTCATCTACTATGAAAGAACCCCCATTCACTTCCGCTTCCAGTTCAGGGCTTCCGTCATTCCAGCTGATAATTACTGTTTCCATCTCGGCTCCTTTCCGAATAAATCATTGAATAGATATTTCATGTTCTTAACCTGTTTCTTTGACATAAATGGCGTATAGGCGCCCATCATCCCACCCCACTAGGGGGGTGGGATTTAAGATTAGAAGATTGCAAAAGCAGGGCGGACACCGATGCTGGCGTTGGACGCGTCGCGGTCGTCGCAGTAGCCGTGGTAGGCGACATCCGCGAAGTTCGTGGACGACACGACATCACGCAGCCACCAGGTCGCACGGTTACAGATCTTTGAGCGGTTAAGGGTAAATAGGGGAAGCTGTGAGTGGCCTATGGTATATCCCACCGGAACATGAGTTCCGGCAATGATATTCTTAAATTCCTTGCCTCCGTATACCATTTCCTCCGTCATCATCTCTACATCGCTGTCATACCACGCTCCTGCGATTTCATACCCGTCTGTGGTCGCATTCTTCAGATATTCCCTGTGGGTCAGGATGTGACTTGCTCCGAAGGCTGCCTTTGCCATGTTCTTACAGTCAGCCTTTGCGGTATTGGAAGAGCTGTCTGCGTTGGTTCCGGAATAGAATCCGCTTCCTACATAAGCCCCGGTGGTGATATTTGAGGTATTCATGTAGTGTGTCGTGGATCCGTCCGCCACCTTCAGGTTTTCGTCAGGAACTATAACAACATGGTGGGTGTTGCAGGCGGTATCTCCGTAATTTAACCAGTAATCAAAGCCTGCTATCCTCCAGGTCTTACCGTTTATTACCCAGTAATCGCCGATATAGAGATCTTTGAAGGTTCCCGCTGCAATTTCCGCCCACTGGTCCGCTGTGACGGAAGTTCCCAGGTTCTTCCCTCTGTAAATGCCGTTGTGTGCTCCGGCTCCGGTAGCAAAGATATTATCAAGGGAAAGTTTAAAATCTTTCACTTTAATACCCTTGACCCCGTTGCCGTCATTGACAAGCATCAGGGCATCACCGGCCGCTTCCGTGATCCGCGTAAACTCATCATAATACTTCTTATCCATCATTTCCTCCTTTGATTTTTATATGTGTAAAGGGATTTCCCTATACAATCTGATACTTCCAGTCACCCAGGATAATTGTGTCATCATCATCCACTATGAGCGTGCCGTCATCATCCGCTATGGCTGCGTAATACCTGTTATGGGTATTCATCCACTGAAGCTCTTTTGCCAGGGCATTGACCTCATTGATAGCCGCCACAAGGGTAGTGGTATCATCCGTTTCAAGGTCAATGTTTATCCCCACATCCTCCAGCAGGGCGCACACGTCATGATTTACCTCAATAGTCACCGGGGAAGCCCCGTTGGTCTTCAGATAAAAGCTCTGTGATACGGTCATTAGAGTGGAAGGGGAAGCCGCCGGGATCTCCGTGCCTCCGTCATTAAGCACTACCGCAATGGCAAAAAGAACGGGATCCAGCCCGGATCCCTTAAGCCTTGCATATATGCCTACTTCATTCCAGTTGTACGGTTCTTCAAGCTCCTCATTAGATAAAACGCTCTTGATAAGGGCTGTCTCCGTGTTGTACTTCCTTAATCCGGATATAGGGAATAACTGCACCGGATCTTTCAGGGCCGTCTTAACCTTCAGCTCTGCATAGGTGGCCTGCTCCGGAGTATATACCCCGGCTCCGGTGGCCATCCCGGTAAACTCCAAAGCCGTTTCCGTTCCCTCTGATCCGGCTATAAGTGAGCGTCCTTCATCGGTCACAACGGCTTTTTCAAATTGTGCTGCCATAGTTTCTCCTTTCCTTAAGTGATATCTGCATCGACTATAGGCATCGGGTGATAACAGGAAGTGGTTACCGTGCCTATATATACCTCCGCGTCCGTGCGTACCAGGAATTCTACCGGGTTAAGGGTGGCTTTTGCCGGTTTAATATTCCTGACGATACGGGTAAGCCTTGCCAGGGCCTGCTCTGTGGTGTAGTCCCCGAAGTCGGCCACTATCTTGAATCTCCATTGAGGGGCTGAATACTGATACCAGTCCTGAACATCTGCATCGCCGTAAATATCCGTCGCTACGTCAAGAATGGATCCTACTGTACCCAGTTTGAAGCAGGTCTTCTCGTAGTGCCGGATCAGGGCGATCTTTTTGTCCTTTTCGTACTCCGTGTTGTACCAGTCAATTTCCATAGCCGCTGCTATTTCATCCAGCTGCTCCGGAGATAATATTTCAAGGTAGTCAAAAAGGTTTACCAAGGGGATTATTTCGGCCGCTTTGCCTAAAAGATAGTCCCATGCTGCAGCAAAGCCCTTTATGATCCTGTCATGCCTCATTGTTTCCGGAATGAGATCAAGCAAGGAAGTCTCTGAAATCTTCATATCCGCCCTCCTTATGTCAGCAGTCCGGCATACGTCACGGTTTTGCTGGTGCATTTTGCCACTTCATAAGTCTGCAATGCGGTATATGTAGGGCTTGTCACTGTCACGCTTGCTGCTCCTGCACTGTAGGCCGCTTTCTGAAGCATTTCCGGATTGATAGCATTCCCGAAGGACGTGTGAATGGAAGTAATATAATCATCCACTGCCTTCTCAACCGCCGCCTGTATGGCTGTAGCCTGCTCTGAATCCCGCTGCGATATCTTATATGTCATATCCACCGTATACTCTACTTCTTCAGCAGGAAGCACGGTAATAAGATCCGTTTCTGCCTTTATGTCCGGATCTGTAAGGCACTCTTGTGCCAGCGCAATAAGATCGGCTGAAGGAAGTGTGCCCCCGCTGCAAAGAAGATAAACATAAATAGCGTTATCATCATGGGTGACCGCTACATCAATGATTGTGGCTGATACAGAAAAGGCTTTCTGCCTGTATGCGCTGGTGGTTCCCACATCTGAATAGGTAAGTGGGGCATAAAGTACCCTCTTCCTGAAGGCTTCCAGGCTCTCTATATCAGCACCGTCACTTGAATACGTGGTATTCGTCACTTCAGTAACATAAGGAATGGAATTCACAAGTACATTCACGGATCCGGCTGTGTATCCGTTAGCGTCTCCTGTGGCTTCTGTGGATAGTGCCAGAGCTTCCCCGGTCTCTCCTGGTGCTATTGTCACTTCTTCAGCGGTCGCAAAGAATATAGTACCGTCAGCCGTAGCCTTCGTGCCTACAGGAACGATTACGGGCTCCGGAGCATTAGCGGAGACGGTAAACTGAAGTGTTAATTGCGCGTATTCAGCAGGAAGACGGAAGACATTGCGTTCCATCCCCTTATAGATCAAGTTGGCTTCATCACAGAAAGCCACAAGGTTATTATTTGCTTCGGTGTTGATCTGGTTGAAGATACATTCACCCATGTAATTGATGGCGGAAAGCACCGCCCTTATATCTGCATCATAATCCGCATCGGTGACACTGATCTTTTCCCCGGTCTCCGGATCCGTTGTGCCTTCCTCAAACTTCTCTATAAGCTCCTCCATCATCTGCTCGGAGTCGTAATATACCAGGTCAATCATTATCCGTGTCCTCCGTTATATTTGCGTATATCTCGCCGTCTTCCATTGTCAGGGTGGTATTTACCCTTGTTTCCCTTTCGTTGAGCATATCAGCCGCTTCAGTGAGCATCTGGGCGGAATATTTGTATTTGTCCTTATCCCTCCACTCACTTGAAACCCCCATATCACGGTCATAGCACACCGTACCTTTCCGGAATTCAAGCATATCGTGGATATTTTTTGATATGCGTTCTGCGAGGGTCAATCCTCTTTGAAACTCATAAGCCATTGTTCATCCTTTCTGTTTCTTATATTCCTCTTTGGCCTTCCGCTGAAGGTTCTTATAGCTTTCCCCTCCCTTCAGGGCATCATAATAGTTTCCGATCATGGTGTTCGCCTGGGCTACGTTTTTGGCCTGCTGTGCCCTGGCTTCTGCAGCCTTTGTTTTCTGCTCTTCGTACTGTACTTTGAGGTTTGCGGCTTTTGCGGCTGCTTTAGCCCGCGCCTTCTCACTTTTGGCATTTTGGGCTTTTTCCATAGCCTTCCGCATCTTTTTCTGAAGGCGCGCTGCTTTCTTTTCCGCCTTTGTGAGCTTTACTTTGACGTAATACTCTTCAAAGCTGATTGACAGGGTACAGGATTTCCATAAGGATCCGTCATTTATCGTAACCAGGTCGGCTACATTTACCTGTTTGATCCTCCATTTGTACTTCCCGAACTTACTCCCGCCCATATAGATGTAGGAATATGTGCCTTTTTCGCACTCTGCAACCCACCAATCGTGTTCTTCCTTGACATCATTCCCCTGAAGGGCTGAAAGTTTCACAGAAAAATTAAGAGTGCCTATCCCCGGTCCCACGTCCTTTGTTTTCGGCATCTTCTTCCCGTTCTTCTTTTCTTCAGTATTGTAGGAGTGGGAGGCACTTAAGCCGTTATAGGTAAGTACCTCTGAATTTGTTACGTGGAAGGTCTTTTCCAGCCACATAAAGATATAAGTACCTGACATCTGCTTACTCCTGTTTAATTCCGATAATCAAACAATTTGCAAGGTTCCCCTGGTCGATCACAAAGACCGTATCATTCGGTGCAACCGTAAGATCCTTCATTATCGCCGCCGTTTTCTGTATGTTAAGATCAGAAAATAAAACAAGCGCCTCCGTTCCGGTGACGCTTACCACTAAAGCTGTTCTGTACATCAGTAATCCCCTTCTATTGGCCGCCTCATATAAAGGGTCTGTTTATTGTTTGCAAGGTCATTTCTTATCATGTAAATAAGATTCTCTCCGGTGTGCCCCTTCGGAGCATCCGCAATATAGATCACTTCCCCCACGGAATAATCAAGGTTCTCCACATCCCCTTCTGCAAGGAATTCTGTCTTATTTGCAAGGCGCATCATCCCGTTTGAGAATCTTAATGACTCCCCCACGGAATCCACGGCCATATTCATCCGGACAACCTTCCCCTCTGTTCCCGATTTTACAATGGTGCTTATCTGCCTCCCGTCCGCTGTCTTATAAGAGTTTTCCACCCTGGATATAAGTCCTGCGTCTCTGGTGGAATAGGTTGGCTCTGTGGAAAAGCTGTCTTTCGTTGCCTGAAGCACGTACTCTTCCTTTTCCAACTTCCTTTCATCAAAGATTATGACCGCTCCGTTCTCGATCCGGATCCCGAAGCCTTCAAGGGCAAGTTTCCCGGCTATGAATTTAAGAGGTTCGTCCTCTATCATCGCCGTTTCTTTGTAGGTAAAATTCGGCTTGTCCCGGTATCTCACTTCCAGCTCTGTGTCTTCCAGGACATCCGCTATGATCGCAGGAAGGGAAGCGTTTTCCCACACCTGCGATCTTGTCTTAAATGCTGACAGGGGAAGGGACAAGGCGCGGATAGCGGTCTGTGAGCCACTGTAATCGATGCCCGAGATATACATCTCCCCAGTATCAACATTGCCCTCCAAAGCCCGTACCGTGTCTCCCTTTTCAAGTTCCAGACTCTTAATTGCCCCCTTCGAATCATCAAAGGTCATATCCAGGGAATTGCACCGGCCGTCAAGGTAGGTGATATAAGTACAGTTGCTCGGCTGTTCGGCCATGAGGCTGTCATTTATATAGACATTCATTCTTTATCCTCTATGTCGGTGGTCTCCGGAATCTTCACGGTCTCACCGCCGTCAAAAATCGTTATGCCGCTCATTTCAGGATTTTCAAGCATCACATCCTTTGTGAATACTTCATCGCCCATATATAGCTTCGCCAGCATATCCCAGGTCTGCCCCTGTACTGCTGTTATATCCTTCATGCAAGTGTCTCCCTGTTTTCGTCTCTGCTATACTGCATCATAAATCTCTTGAATCTTTCATAGGCTTCCTGGAGGTTCTGATCTGTAAGGCCTGCGCCCTGAATAACGGGGGAGTAGGTAATATTAAAGGTCCGGCTGTCGTTGGATCCGCCCGTTATGGTAGTCCCGGTTCCCAGAACACCCGCTGCAGCGATCCCCAAAAGCCTCCGGCTCTCCGCCGTATTGGTGTGAGGAATTACCGTTTCAGGAGCCCCGCCTTCACCTATCATTGCAAGCGTGGGGCTGGTGACGGTTCCGCCTTTGGCAAACTGTGGAACCGGTATGGTGGGGATCTTTACCGTGATACCCACGGCTTCAAGTGCTTTCGCAGGGGTGGCAGCTATAAAGCTGTTTACCCCGTTAATTACATGGTTGATACCTTTGACTATCGAGGTGATCACACCTTTTACCACTCCTGTAAGGGAATTCCAAATACCCTCAAATATGCCCTTGATGCCTTCCCATGCTCTTTGCCAGTCTCCGGTAAATACTCCGGTCAGGAACTCAATAACCCCGGTGAATGTCTGAATTATTCCCGGAAGAATCGGCTCTACAAAGCTCAGTATGACATCCAGGGCAGCCCCTACGGTTCTTACCGCCCCTGATATCGCCGTTCCTAAAGTATTGATAAGCCATGACCCTATGGGCACAAGGACATTATGGAACAATGCCCCCAGCATGGTGTAAGCCGACTGAATAAAAGGCATCAGCGTAGGCATGATCGCTGTTATAAACTGTGAAATCCTGTCAACTACCGGTGCAAGGGCTGACCATATATTCTGACCGGCATTCATAACCGCATTTGCAAGGGTTTCGATCCCCGGAAGCACATAGGTGGTCAAGGTGTTTCCTACGGATGATAGAATCGTTCCTGCAACCTGCCCCACCGTAATGAACGCAGGCATGACTGAGTTGACAATATTCGTGAATATCGGTGCAAATCTCTGTATAGCTGAACTTATCAGCCTTGCCCTCATGGCAAGGCTCTGAAAGAGCGCCCCTGCTATCGGTATCATCCCCTGCAGTACGGGCTCTAAAGTGCCTACTATCGTATTAAACAGGCCTTCGAATATCGGTTTGACCGCTGTGAAGCCTTCCTGGATCCCGGTGATGAAGTCCTGCGCCATTGTCATTCCCTTTGTTACAAGGGTGGTCGCTTCGATCTCGTTCATTCCGAAGCCATCAGAAAGAGCGTGGATGATCTGACCGGGAAGCTCTGTGCGTACCCAGGTCAGGGCTGACTGGAATCCGTTTGCCAGCTTTTCCTTTATCACTTCCCCTGCTCCGGAGATACCTCCTGATTTCATCCCTTCAGTAATTGCGCTTATGGTATTTGTGCCAAACTGTACGAAGTCGCGGAGCATAGGCGAAAGAGTGTCTGATACTGCTATCTGTAGGCCCTCAAAGGCGCTCTTGAATATCGTTACGTCTCCACTTAAGTTATCAAGCTGCGTGGCGGCCATCTGTGCGGCTGCTCCCATAGAATCAGCCATCCCGCTTTCCACTGCCTGGACCGCTTTAAGGGCATCAGTCATTGACATTCCGAAGGTTTCCGCAAGAGCTTCCGCCGCTTCCTCGGCCGTCAGGTTCATAGTTGTCAGGGAATTGCGGATATCAGCACCTATCTCTTCTACTGGATACTTATATTTACTCCAGTCAACATCCGCATTTCCCATAGCGGCCGTCACATCCTCCAGCTTCCATTGAGCATCAAGGATTGACTGCCCTATAGCATTCCAGTCCTGTGTGACTGCTTTTAATAATGCCTCTGACGAAGCGATGTCACGGGAATTAAACAATGATCCGATAGTCTGGATCTTCTCTTCCTGTGACATAGCGGACATTTCGCGGTTAAGATCGCCGAAAATATCCTGTAAGGATCTCATTTTGCCTTCAGTGTCAAATACGGTGACGCCCATTCTTTCAAGGGCCATAGCTCCGGCATCTGTAGGATCCGATAATTTGAGCAGCATATTCCTCATATGGGTTCCTGCTTCGGATCCTTTTATACCTGCGTTGGCCATAGCGGTCAGGGCTATTTCGAGCTCCTGTGTACCGTCCACGGCTGCATGCATATCATTCCCCAGGGAAACCACACCGCCGTTAAGCTCCTGTGCAAGTCCGCCAACTACGAGGAAGGCTTCGCCCAACTGCTGTACGCTGGTGTTTCCGGTGGAGGCTGCCTTTGCCATTTCATCAACCATTAGAGAGGTTCTTTCAAGGGAAAGCCCGAAGGCCGTCTGCGTGTCCGTAATCATATCGGAAGCGGTGGCAAGTTCAAAGCCACCCGCTGCCGCAAGGTTCAGGACGTTAGGAAGCATAGCCATAGAGGTCTGTGCATCGTATCCGGCAAGGGCCATATAATTCAAGGCATCCGCCGCCTCTGAAGCGGAAAATGCCGTATTGGATCCCATATACTGTGCAAAATCCCGGAGTGTGCCTTCAAAGTGGCCAAACTGTGTATCTACTTCCCCGGTCATGGTGGCCATTTCTTCCATGGTCATACCCATAGTGGCCGCCACCTGCGACATTGACTTATCAAAGGTCATTCCGGTTTTCACGGAAGTGGCTGCAAAGGCCGTGGCCGCCGCGCCAGCAGCAGCGAAACCGGCAACAACCGCTTTTCCGGCGGAAGCAGCGAAGCCTCCGAATTTACTGAAGGCTCCCTGCGTACCGTTTGCCCGCTTTTCTACTTCGTCAAAGGCACTCTTTAAGCTGTTGGCAACCTTGCCTTCCAGCGTTATGACTGTTTTTAACTCTCTACCGCTTGCCATGCTTCGTCCTTATCGTTGTAGCGTGTCTTTCACGCTCTTCGTTCTCTGCTTCGATCAAATGGACTAAAGTGCTATAGAGGTTCAAGATCATCCCATATTCCATCTGTAGCACTGATAAATAATCCGTATGGCTGTATCTTGTGATGAATCCGGCCATATCCTCCGCCCTGGTGCGTCCATATTCACCGGGACCTTCTACGCCGCTAAAAAATAATAGACCACTGTCTCTATCTGGGAGAGATCCTTCATAGTGATTGCGGTCTTAAGCTCTGCAACGGGGATATCTGACGCTTCGGCAAATATCTCCATCTGCACATCTATATCTTTGGACGGATCCGGAATCTGCATCCGGTTCTGTCTCTCTACTTTCTTGATAATTCCTCTGTACTTCATAGCTGATACTGAAGACAGGTCAAAATATATGGAGGAAACCTTTTTCCCGCCTATATCAGTGGGCTTTGAGAGTTCAAGCACTCCCTTTCCGGTCTTAATGATCTCCATAGCGTTTTCCGCATTTACTACTAAAGCGCCCTCCGGAATATCACTTTCCGGGGTTTCCTTGTTCACGTCATCAAATACTTTTATTGCCTTCTTTTCTTCGCTCATTTGTTTTTCCTTTCTTATAAAATAATCCCCGGCCGTTAAGCCGGGGATTTAATCACGTTTATACCCTGAATTAAACAGGATCAGAAACTTGCAAGGGCTGTATTCAGCTTGCTTCCGAAGTCGTTGCCGCCCAGGACAAGAACCTTATTGATGGGATCATAGTCAATTATGGTCTCTTCTTCGCCGTCATCGTTCTTACGTGTCAGCTTATAGGTGTTGATACCATAGGTGAATTCCTTTTCGTTACTCTCACCCTTTGAAGCGTCCCCTCCGGGGATCTTCTTCAGCATTCCGGTGATGTACACCTTAAAGGTCATCCAGCCCACATCGCCGTTTTTATCGGTGTACTGTTCCAGCCATACAAGCTGGTGGTACTGCTTCTCCGGAGAGAAGATACCCATACACTCCGGAATGGTGGCATAAGTAAGCGCAAGCTCCATAGCTCCGATATTGGCCCAGTCTATCACATTGATAGTGCCATTAAGGCCCGAGTAGCCGTTTACCTCTTCAGCACCCGGCTCAATGTCAGGAAGCTTGAACTTCTTAATGTTGTCGCTGTTCTCCCAGGTCTTGCCGTCTGCACTGACCCTGTGGGCGAAGTCTGTAAGATTATATACGTATTTTTCCATGGTTTACTCTTCCTCCTTCCCCATGCCCTCAAAATAAGCATCCAGAGCGGTGCTGTCATAGGTAACCTTGGCAATGATAGCCTTTGCAGGAGGCGTATTGGTCTCGCTGATAGAGTAAGTGAACTGTCCGTCAGCTATGTCGGCTGTGGAGTTCTCCGAAGGCTCAAAGGAGATAGTGCCTGCAACAAGCATTCCCTGTGAAACATATGCGTTGAGCACCTTCCCGTAAACCTCTACTATGTCATTGGCTACCCTTATGCTCATAGGCTTGTGAACGATCTCTCCGAAGCGGAGCTCGAAGTCATTACAAATGAAGTCCATCATCTGCACGGCTGCATCATTCAGCTTGTTAGGCGGAATGTTGCCCCTGTCTGTCTCCGAATAGTTGGCCATGCACACGCCGTATGTATTCCACTTCATGTTAGTGGTAAATGCCATTGTAGCTATGCCGTTGGCGTTCAGGGTGTCAGCTTCCTCTTCCAGCTGCTTAATGAGGTTTCCACTCTTATCGCAAAGGGAAGCGATCTCTATGATCTCATTACTTGCGGACTCGTAAGGAACGCCGTCATTCCTCTTATCCACGGTCTCCTTTCTTGCGGAGAAGAGAAGGGATACGGGATAGATATAGGAACCTATCTTTGCAAACGGCCAGCACACCTTCATCTTCGGGGAAGTGTAGTCTTCCTTCTCTGTGAGTGCTGCTGATCTGTTGGCGGCTTCAAGCTGTCCGAAAGACTGCACATAATAGTGCTTGTCAACGGGCTTTTCGGCTATGGAAGCCAGCTTTGCCATGATGGTGTTGCCGCCGGTGTCGATCTTCTTATCCCACAGCGGAGCGGAAAGGTTTGCAGGTATGTATCCTGTATTCTGCGGGATGAAATCAATTTCATCGTAGGTATCTTTGTTAAAATTGATATTCTCTGTGTTCACCACATCCCTGTCAACCACCGCCGTGGTGAGGGTTGCAGAACTGATAATGATATTCTGTCCCTTTTCATCGTAGGCCGCCTCATAGTCTTCACCCTTGACGTACTCTGTAGGATCCACGTCATCACCGTCCGTCAGCTTCAGGGAAGAAAGTACGGTATTGTTTCCGGCCAGCTTTGCAATGCCCTTTGTGAAGTTTACGGTGCAGCGTGCGGTACTGGTTGCGGTGATAAGCTGCTTATTGTTCACCATAATAACAGGGAAAATCTTCTCATTATCGTTGTGATACTTCGCAACCATCGAAAGAGACTGATCCGGGGTAAATGCGCCGCTATCGGGTACATTGTAGCCCAGCTTCTCCCTCATATCATCAATACTGGTGATAACCTCCGTCTTTCCGGCAAGGTCAGCCCAGTTTTCATCATCTACCTGCCATATAGGAGCCTGCCCCAGGTAAACAGGTATTGCGCTGGTGGCCTGCTTTGTCTTTAACGCTGCTGCGTCCACCTGTTTGGCTATAATTCCGTTAATAACCACTGTTTTTCCTCCTTAAAAATAATTTAATAATTTAGTGTGACTGCGGGGGATCTGCCCCACGTTGGTCTTTAGCTGATATGCCAGGTATCCGAAGTTATACGGATACGTGTAAGCCTGTGCTCCGTAGTTCCCTATCTCATATTCCATATCAGCAGGGAATGTGTGGAGCTCCTGGCACCATCCCATGACGTGTTCAAGCATCTGTGTGATATCAAGAACACCTTCGTTATCCGGGAAGCCGATATCATCCTCTTCAGCATCGTACTCTGAAGCGGTGTATGCGCATCCCTGGATCAATATGTGGATCTCTTCATCATTCGGGTGGAATAATGCGCTTTCATACCCTATCAAAAGATAAGGGGCCTGAAAAAAGCGGTCATCCGTAGTCCCGTATAATGAAAAGTTAGTATGGGGTATGTTACCGATTGCCACCTTGGGCTTTGTAAGTGCCAGGGGGCTTTCTTCATCGCCTTCAACCGGCGGGCGGACCATCTTAAACTTCTCTTCGTTAATCTTTCCCTTGATATAATCCCTGATGGTCTCTAATTCTTTCTGTATGCTTCTCATTTCCCTAACCTTCCCAGCTCATGATCTAAACGCTTATCAAAGGTCTCCTGTATGGCAGCCATTACGGCTTTCTCTACCTTGGGGTTCTGTACCATCTGCGCCGCTGAAACCCTTCTTACGGGTTCCATTGCAGCGTTGCCGGTGTGGGGAAATCTTCCCTTTGTCCGTTCCCAAAGCATCGTAGTACCGCCGTTCACCTTTGCAGGGTTGGCCACAAAAGCATGAGGCAGGTTCTCCTTGCTTCCCTGCTTTTTGACCTTTACTGTAGCCTTCCGGCGTTTTCCGGCCGTGTAGCTTCCCGGGGTAATGGCAAAGTGGGCGGGCTTCTTTCCGGCTGTGAGAAGGCGTGACTTAATCACTATCTGATCCTTCCTTACTGAAGCAAACTCCTTCAGCTCTCCGGAGGATACCTTGTAAATGTCTGGTGCTCCGCCCTTCTTTGAGCTTTTGAAAGCGGATACTCCAGACTTCAAAGCCCTGGTAACCGCGCTCTGTAAAGCCTTCGGGCCTCTTGCCACTAACAGTTTTTGTGCTTTCTCAACCTCTGTTAAGTCCACGCTTATTGAAAAGGACTCTTTCTTTCCCCACATCACTTACCCCTTGACAGGAAAATGGCATACATTCCCATGTCTTCCTGAATCTCGTCTATCGTGTAGATATTGCCGTCCAGCCTCACCGCGCTTCCGGCTTTTGGCTTCTCTTTGAACTGTGTAGCGGAGGCATACAGTAAATGGCTTCCTTTTTGCAGGAGTTCAAATTCTGATGAATAATCCGTCATGAGCTTGTCATCGTCAACAACGGCTGTGATGGTGTAGGATTTCCCTGAACCGCCGTTCCAGGTGTGGGCATCGGCAAATTCTTCCAGGTTCTCAAACACGTTTTCAATATCATCAGCCACCATTTCCTTGAATCCCATGGCCGCCTCCTTAGTCAGGCTCTTCTGTTGTCAGGACAGGCGCATCATCCTCCATAGCTTCCCTTATAGCGTCCTTGACATCCTCTTTTGACATCCCTACCTTGCAGGAAATACCAAATCCCTTCGCTACTTCCTTAAGCTCATTGTAGGTAAGGTTTTCAAGGTCAAGGTCTTCTCCGGGATCTTCCGGAGCTTCGGGGGCTTTAGGGGGTTCGGACTTCTTTTCGGCCTTTTCGGGTTTTGCGTCAGCCTTTGCCAGTACGCCTTCCTTTGACAGGCGATTGAAAAGCGCATCGTCTATATCAAACGGTGCGCTTTCCCTTGTCTTTAACTTATTGGATTTTGTCTCCGGGTCGAATAACCCGAAAGATCCGTAATATGAATCACTCACTTTAGCAAGCATATTATCATCCTTTCTTTTAAGGGCTTCTCTTATGAAAGCACCTTTGAGAATACAAACGGGTTCTTCACATTCGGGATAGCCAGAGGCTTTGCCTGAAGCGTAAGGGTCCTTACATTGTCGTGTACATTGGAAACTACATGAGGAACCCTGCGGCCTGCGTAGGTTACAAAGCCGTCTGTGCCCTCTTCAAGCTGTGAGATCGAGCCGTAAGCCATTCGCCCGCAAGCGGGAGCGGTTACGATCACGGAGCCGGAAGGAATGAAGTCCTTCGTTGTGCCGCTTTCATCGGTGTAGCTTAATGAATAGCTGAATACATTCATGATGTGGCCCTTTACATTAAGGACTGCGATCAGGACAGCGCCTTCAGGAAGGGCTTCAGGCTTAACCTGTCCCAGTTCATATCTCCTTATGTCAAGGAGCTCCTGCACTTCGCTGTTACCCAGCATAACGTCGGCAACATCAGCAGCCACAACGACATCGGTTGCAGGAAGACCTCTCTTTGTCAGGCGGTTAGCCATGGTGTCAAGGTCTGCTATGATATTTGTGGAGCTGGTTGACCATCCGGATCCGGTGTAGGTTGCAGGGTTGCTCCCCTCCGTGTAAAACTGGATAGCCTTGTCGATGCTCTGGCTTCCAAACTTATCAGCGTACTGCTTGATAGTATAGGCGTTATTTAAGAGCGTCTGAGCCGCCATATGCTCTTCTCTGAGGTCGATCATACGGCCAAGGTCTGAAAGATCCTCTGCAAGGATAGCCGCCTCTCTCTGCTGAGGGGAAAGAACGCCGCCGATAACCTCGCCGGCCTGCCTCTTATAGAGGTCGTGCGCCTTAAGCACTCTCTCGGGTGCGATCATGGGAGGCTCGAATTCGTGAGTCTCATAGCCCCTGCGGTCTACGGGGATACCGCCTACTTCGGGAAGGATAGCAGGGGCGATCTTGTTGTTCTGCTCATCCTTATAGTCGATATCAACCTTTTCTGTGTCGAAAATGTCTGCTTCGGAAGTGGGGAAATACCTGTCACGAAGGAATGTAGCCTTCGGAGCGAATACTTCCTTTGCTTCCAGCATCGTCCTGGTGTCGTATAAATTGATAGCCATTTCTCTTATTCCTCCTTCTTACATTCCGGCCTTGACATAGATGCCGTTCTTCTTCAGGTCGGCCTTGTCTGCGTCTGAAAGCGAGTATCCCGCTGCTACGATAAGGGCGTCTTCCTTAAGATCTCCGGAAGTGTAAACATCTGCAACGGTGTCCGCATCTGTAGCGTTAACATCCTCTGCAAGTACCACTTCGGGAAGATAGCCGCCCACTCTTAAGGTACTTGCAGTGATGACAAACTTGTCACTTCCGTTCCTTGTGAGTACGGAACCCCTCTTAAGTTCGCCTTCTCCGCTTGCTACGGTTACGGTTCCCTTATGGATAGGCTGTGCGTTATCCGCAATAAGGTTGTCGGGTTTGTAAGTCTCTACTAACATTTTTCATTCCTCCTTATTTCTTCATTGATGATACAAGCAGGGCTGCTCCGTCCTTGATATCCTTTTCCGCGGTATCTTCCTCGGATCCGGAAACGGGGGTTGCGGTAACGTCATTCACGTGTGACGCATCCTGCTCTTCTCTGCGGTCCTGGATGTACTGTGCGCCCGCTGCCTGCTGGTTCTGAAGTGCTTTAAGGGCAAGCTCTGAAGCGTTCATGGGGTTCTCCCCGTACTTTGCTTCATTGACAAGCTCTGCGCCTACGGTCTGCGCAATGGAGTCAATCTCCTTCATGCGCTGGCGTTCAGCTTTCACAGCTTCATCAACCGCATTCTTAACGGCTTCAGCGTTATCGGTCTGGGCCGTTGCCTTCGCTTCGTCCTGGATCTGTGTTACAAGATCCGGGTAAGCATTTTTAAGTTCCTGAATATCCATGCTTTTTTCCTCCTTCTTTGGTGATGGATTATCTATATCAACCGGCCCGGAGCCGTTCGATACCTCTGTTTGCGCTGGCGCAAATGTTCCTACGGTCTTAAATGCCGGAAGCGGCATATTTCCGAAGGTGTGGGGGATCCCGTTTATGATGTAGGTCAGGGAATCGCTTACCCGATCAACTACGGGTTCCGATTTATTTATGACTTCATCTGCAAAGCCTTCCTCCACTGCTTCATCAGCAGTCATCCAGGTGGTCTTTGTCAGCATTGCCATAATTTCATCCTGCTCCCTGCCTGTCCGGTCCGCCAGCAGCTCCGCAAGGCTCTTGTCTATGCTCTTAAGCGTGTTATCAACCTTCTTAAGTTCCTGACGGTTGTAGTAACCTATCAGCCCTGCGGAGGCTGTGTGGATCATGGTTTGCGATCCAACGGAAACCTGCCTCTTATCTCCAGCCTGGGCGACTATGGCCGCCGCCGAAGCTGCTAAACCGTCCACCACTGTGGTCGTTTCCGCTTTTAGTGACCGGATCTTATTAAAAATTGATATCCCGGCGTATACATCCCCTCCCACGGAGTTGATGTAGAAAGAGACTTCATCCATTCCGGATAAGTTCTCCAAATCTTTAAGGAATCCTTCTAACTCAATGAAAAGGCCGTCCACCTTTTCACCCGTCCACCAGCTTGTAGGAACGCTTTCAACGATTTCCCCGTACAGGTTGACGCTTGCGCTTTTGCCGTCCTTTGCCTTGTTAATCACATAAGGCTTAAGATCAGGCATTATATTTCTTAATCCCGGCATTTTATTCCTCCTTGTCTGTATTTGCCCCGGAATCCGGGGCTGTTTCCGTGGATCCTATTACAAGTGAAAGCTCTTCAGCCTTCGCTTTTTCCCTTGCCAGCTGCTCTATATTGGAGTCAAATTCTGATCCGTTAAGCCGGAGTGCACTGTCAGCGTGTGTGCTGAATCCATTTGCGCAAGCCATCTGCTCTGCCTGGATCTCCTTGACAGGATCAAGCATACCCTGTGAAGGCCCTATCCACTGACAGTTAAGCCATGCAGCCTGAATAGCCGGATCTGCAAAGAATCCCGGGGCTGATATCCGCCCTAAAGCCACCGCTTCAGTCATCCACAATTTATAAACAGGGTTGCAGAAATCGTTTATAAACCAGGTGCGGTACATATTGAAGCTCTTCCAGGCTTCCAGCAACGCTCCCCTTGACGCTGAATAAGAGGAATCAAAGGCTTTCAGTAAAATATCCTTCGGGATCTCTAAAGCGGCTCCTATCTGCGTGATTATTGCGGTCGCGAATGAATCAAAGGTTGTATTCGGGTGCGTGGGGTTGGAAAACTTAACATCCTCTCCGGGGTTCATTACATTTATGGTTCCCGGTCCTAATTCGTATTCATTCGGATCATAGCTTGCTTCCTGCTCTTCATATCCTGCTCCCACTTCATTGAATGGCATCATTGAAGCATCATTGTTGTAGGTTATGAAGGCTGAATGATCTGACTGGACTATGGCCGCCATGATCTCCGCTTCCGTGTACCGGTTAAGCTGCAAAATGTGTTGAATAATCGGCGCAAGGAAAGAAACCCCTCTGTACTGGTCCGGCCTCTCCGTGGCTACTATCTGAATAATGTTAGGCATCCCGGTCTTTCTTCCTATGGCCTCCACCCTCACAAACTCCGTCTGTTCAAGGGAATTTTCAAATGGATAGGTATTCCGGATCCAGTAGGCTACCGCCTTGCCGTTCTTATTCACTTCCACGCCGTCATAAATGGTATTGCCGTTCTTCGGGTTCTTTCCGGTGGTTCTTATGAATGACAGTAAGCCGGAATCCGTAGGGGTTGCCACCCTGTCAGCTTCAACCGGCCGGAGTCTCAAAGTGTAAGGGGCATAAGGCGCGGCTTTTTCGCTCTGCACAAGCGCAAAAACGTCCCCTGACATCAGCCAGGAAGACATAAGGAGCTGCTGCATTTCATAGAAATTATTCACTCCGGTAGCGTCACACGTTTCGCGCCTGTCAGCCCATAGGCCGAATTCACGCTTGACGTTCTTCACCCATTCGGTCGCTTCATCCGTACCAAGTCCTAATAATTCCACGTCAGGGCGTGGGTTAAGCTTAAGCCCTAATCCTATTGTATTTGTGCGGTTGGTCTTTACCGCGCTGGAAGCAATGGGAGCACCCATATACATGAGTCTTCCCCGCTGCCTTAATGTGTAATTGTTTAGGTCGATATCCTCCCTAGGGGATCCTGACATTGCCTTGAATCCCTTCAAGGCTCTCTTTGTCGTGCTTGCCCCGGCGGATCCGTAGCCTTTATGCCCTGAAATAGGGATTGCTTCTATCATCGTCCACCTCTCTTATAAAGGGTGGGGGAAAGGAGCGGAAACAAATGCACCGCAAAAAAGCCCCACCCTAGTACAAAGCCGTTATAAAACAACTCTATACCCTTGATTTACCAGTCACGGGGAACCACGCCTACGGCTTTCCGGGGTGCTCTCCCCTGCTCCAGGCGCAATTTTTTAGCCCATAGGTCATCCCATAATTTGAGAAGGTCTGAAGCACTTAAGGACTTCCTTGAAAGTGACCTTGATCCTATGGTGTACTGTGTGACCGCTCCCCCTCCGGAAAGAATGGATTTTCTTACTTCCACCATCCCGTCAAGGTCGTTCACTACCATTTCATACTCATAATTAGCGGAGTACAGGCGTGAAAGGTACTGTATCCCGTGTTCAGTTGTGGCGTCGTACTTAATAATCACCAGTCGCTCTCCTCTATCCGGCGTTTTCGTGGCTGCTGTTTCCTTTTGACAGGCTTTTTCTTTTCATCCGGGTGCTCTAAAAGGTATTTGATCCGGTCGAGGTTCGGATGAAGGATCTTAAAGGCTGCATTAGCGTAGTTTCTACAGTCTAAAGCCTCATTCCTGTCGTGGCCCGGTAATTTCTTCCACTTCCAGCCGCCGTTTTCCTGCATTTCAGGGGCTTCAGACAAAAGCCCGTGGAAATAATGTATGTCATAGCCTTTTTCCTTGTCTGTGGGAAAATGGCTCATTCTTGCACCGGGTTCCAGCACCTTAAGACCGCTCATGATCCTCTCTTTGCCGGCATCGGTGCCGATAATGTAATGATAGGTGGTATAAGGCCGCCCGTCCGGAGTGAGCACGTCAATTTTCTTCGCTCTGGAAGTGTAAGGATATCCGGGGACGCTTGAACCTTTTACTGCCCACATCCTTCCCGGTCTCATAGCGCATTGCTCCCATACCTCCTTGCTAAAGTGTCCGCCTTCATCAACGAAACAAAGGGAGATCCGGAGCGTTCTTCCGTTTTTGTATGAGTAAGTGTGATCCAGCACGCCGTCCAGCTTGATCCAGGTCTCCGGATTGTCCGGCCGCCCCTGGATAATGCCTCTCTCTATGCCCCAGTTTTCCTCAAAGAAGCCGTATCCTACTACCTCATACTCTAAACGGTCATCCTGTGTATCAACGCCGCAAGTAAGGGCCAAAACTCCTTCCGGAAGTTCTGCTCCGTAGTCTTCAGCACGGCTCATGAGTTCTTCTTCATCCCCCACGTCCACACGCTGGCTCCACAATTCCCCGAAAAGAGTGTTGTAGACTACCTTCAGTTTTTCCGGATCCGTACCGGCCTGAAGGAAGCGGGTTATGATGTACTTCCAGGAAAGCCAGGGGGAAGAAAAGCCGTTGATCCAGAAGGAACGGTATCCGTTCTTAATGGCTTCAGGGCTTTCCGGAACCCATTTCATAGGCTGGTGTTTCACTGTGTTTTCATCGTGGATACATCCACAATGGGGACAGGCCCAGCCGATATTTTTGACTATATACTGCTTATCCCTTCCGTGCTCTATGGCCTTATAGTCGAAACGGATATTATCAAACTTTATGTATGAGTACTCTTCACAGTCCGGGCATTGAACACACCAGTATTCCCTTGTCCCTAATTTGAAGAGACCTTCTATTTTGCTGTCGTCCTTTATTGTAGGGGTGGAAACCGCAACCATCTTTGAATTATAAAAGGTGATCGTCCGGGCCTGTACCAGTCCCCACGGATCACCTTCTTTTCCCGCTGCCTTTGTCCAGCGGTCTACTTCATCACCGAATACATACCTTGCAGGCACTCCGGCCAGTGGTGCAGGGGAATTAGCTCCCACAAGGGTAAGCATTCCGCCCGGATATGATTTTTTCGTGATGGTGTTATTTGAATTCCTGCTTTTTTCGCTTGCCACCTTTGCGATCAGCGGCTTTGTATCCCGAAACATCGGGGAAAGTCTTCTCTTTGACGTATCTTCCACCATATCCACGGTAGGCATTATGAGCATGGCCGGCCCGGGATCCTGATCTATCATATATGCGATCATATTGAGAAGGGCTTCCGTCTTTCCCAGCTGTGCGCACGCTGCTATAACTACAACCTTCACCCGTGGATCCGTGAAGGCATCCATGATCTCCTTCAGATACGGCGTCCTTTTTGTCTTCCATTTCCCGGACTCCGCCGAATTTTCAGCCTGTAGGATCCTGTATCTGTCAGCCCACTCGGATACCGTGATGTTTTCCGGGGCTTTGAATACTTCGCAAGCCCTGGAAACCGTCTTCATAAGCCGCTTTATCTCTTTTGTTACGGTTTTGGATTGTTTAGCTTGTTTCCTCTTCAGTTTCCTCTCTGTTTTCCTGCGCATTCATCCACTTTTCCCGTTCTCTCACCCTGCGCTTGAACTCATTCTTGTCATAACTATAGTCGGTAAGGCGGTTCAAAATGGTATTGACCGCCGCTTTTATGATTGCAGAGCACTCCGTTGCGGTGGTGGTACTGGCCATATCAACCGCCAGGGTTCCTGGAAGGGCCAAAAGCTCCCCGCGGATCACGGAGGCAAGATCTGTGATAACTGCCTCCACATCTTCGGAGCGGTGCATTGTTGCTTCCAGCTCTGACTTCTTCAACTGTTCGATGGCTGCCCTTGCTTCCTTTAGATCCGCTTCCGCCTTTATCTTCCGGGCTTCATCGTCCAGAAGATCAGAGGGTGTTGGCGCTTTTGCGTTCGCCTTCGTCTGCAGGTGTTTTATATACATCATGATCGTAGGGATCAGATCGTATCTTCTTACCTTCCGGCCGTTCACGGTCTTAAGTGTCGGCTCTATGATCCCGTCCTGTACCAGCTGATCTATGCGCCGTACTCCGTCAAAATTGAATATCTTCGCAAGCGTTTTAGGTTCTACAAAGTTTTCAGCCATCTTATGTCACTATTTCCCTGTTGCTGTATAAATACTCATTGACCTTTTTGCCGTTTGTGTTGGCTCCAATCAGCGAGGCGACGGATTTTATTTTCTTCTTGTAGAAGCTCTTATCTGATATCTCGTATGATGAAAAGAATATCTGATACGGTTGCTCCTTCGCCCATTCATAAAAGGCAAAGCTGTCAAACTGTACCCCGTAATCGTCGCACTTTCCTTTATC
>Ga0310695_10001486_pt1 | contig 55114 bp, 38 predicted proteins | sample RumenRJG_04DNA_FD_203882 | JGI IMG/M metagenome (GOLD analysis project Ga0310695, IMG submission 203882) | Bovine rumen microbial communities from Lethbridge, Alberta, Canada - RJG_04 (v2) (version 2) | ecosystem: Host-associated > Mammals > Digestive system > Stomach > Rumen | place: Canada...
GCCCTGTCGCAATTTACATTGAAAACAGGGCATGAATGCTGCGTGTAAATGCAATCAATAGACAAGAATTGTTAAAATGCCTCACTTTTAATCCCAAAAGTTTGGTTATTAAAACAGTATCTGTCCCCAAGGCTACTTTGTGATTTTGTGATTTGTGATTTTGTGAATGCACTATGAAAGTGTGTTGACAATGACCCAACAAAAAAAACGTTCTGGATGAACTATCCAGGACGCCTAGTTTGTAGTCTCTGTGTGGTGATGTGGAGAATTACTTTACACGAACAGTGAGTTTACCACCACGGGGAATACCACCATTTACATTCTCCAACTCTTCCATTGCCAGAGCGCGTGCGCTCATAAAATTCTTCTGTGTTATATCAGGCAAATGCCCTCAAAACCTGTCGTCAGACAGGGAGATCACAATAATTTCTTCTGAATATATTCTGAGATCAGGGGGCAATAGTATCACTTGTTATTTACTCTGACCAGAGGACTTGGATGAGGGTCTGTCCGACAGCCTGGAGGGTGTTGCGGTCGATATGGGCCATGTCGTCGTTGACGGTATGCCAGGTGGGACCGAAGGAACTCTGGGGACAGTCGGGGTAGTAAGGGATGATGTCGATGCAGGGGATCTTCGCCACACGGTTGACAGGCAGATGGTCGTCTGTGATACCTACTCCCTCTCGCGACGGGAAGAAACTGCCAAAGCCAACGACCTGAGAAGCACGCCACACCTTGTCGACGATGCTGCGGGCATATTGAAGGGACTGCTGTTCCTGATAGAACTGCGCACCCTGGCCTCCCACCATGTCGAGGAGGATGCCGTAACGGGCCGTGTAACCATCGACGTGGGGATTGGCAGCCCAGTATTGGGCGCCAAGGGCCCAGGTGTCACCATCAGAGGGGGTGTCGTCCCATTGGGGCGTGCCCCAGTCTTCGGCATCGAAGCAGATGAAGTCGACGCCGAGGGTTAACGGGGGTGCGGGGGTGCGGAGGTGCGGAGGTGCGAGAATAGAATCAGAGGCTGAAGTGGCCCGAGATGTATCTGCCGCAGAGGTATTCTCGTGCCCCCGTGCCCCCGCACCTCCGTACTCCCGAAGCAAACGGGCCAACTCGAGCATAACGGCAACGCCTGAGGCACCGTCGTTGGCAGCAAGGACGGGCTTGCGATGATTCGCCTCGTCAGGGTCGTTGTCGGCCCAGGGACGGCTGTCCCAGTGGGCGCAAATGAGGATGCGGTCAGTGAGTTCTGGACGATAACTGGCGATGATGTTCGTGGCACGGAGCATGGTGCCGTCGTAGCCTTTGAGCAGGGTCTGCTGGGGGGTGACACTCATGCCATAGGACTTGAACTTCTCCATGATCCATGCGCCACAGTCGTCGTGGGCCTGGCTGTTCATGGTGCGAGGGCCAAAGTCGCACTGGGCCTCGCAGAAGGCGTAGGCACTGTCTGCACAGAAGGCAGGGCCTACGGGCTGGGCAGAGACGGCGTTGTCGTTCGTCGCCGTCTGCTTGCGGAGACCACAGGAGGATAATAAGAGGAGGGATATAAAGAGGTAAGAGGTGAGAGGTAAGAGGTGAGAGAATACTCTTGCCACGGATATCTTCCTCATCCATAAATCGTTTATCTCAGTAAATATATCGTTTATCTCAGTAATCATCTATAAACTATAAACTTTAAACTATAAACAAAAAAACTACCCCTTCTGCGCCTCAGCCATCACACGGAGGAAGTTGCCACCCCAAATTTTCTGGATATCCTCGTCGCTGTAACGCTTACGGAGCAGTTGGCGGGTGAAATGAATGAGTTCGGAACAGTCTGCCAGGCCAGGAACTCCCCCATCGCCATCGAAGTCGGTACCCAGTCCCACATGGTCGATGCCCATCACCTGGATGGCATGCTCGAGGTGGGCGATGACGTCGACGATCGTCGCCTCGCCGTCCTTGCGCAGGAAACCGTGATAGATGGTGGTCTGCGCCACACCACCCTTGGCGGCGAGGGCTCGCATCTGGTCGTCGGTGAGGTTGCGCGGATGGTCGCAGAGGGCACGGGCAGAGGAGTGGCTGCACACGATGGGCTTCTTGCTGATGTCGAGGGCATCGTAGAAACTCTTCTCGCCAGCATGACTCATGTCGACGAGGATGCCCAGACGGTTCATCTCCCGGATGACCTGTTCGCCAAAGGCGCTGACTCCTCCATGGGTGTTCTGTGTCTTCGAGGCAGAGTCGCAGATATCATTGTCGCCGTTGTGGCAGAGGGTCATATAGACGATGCCACGATCGGCGAAGTGCTGCAGGTTCTCGATCCTGCCGTCGAGGGCGATGCCGTTCTCTATGCCCAGCATGATCGACTTGCGGCCCTCGCGCTTGTTCTGCCAGAGGTCGGCAGGGGTGCGTGCAATCCGCACATAGTCGCTGTTCTTCTTGGCGATGGCCTCTATCTGGTCGAAGATATTGTCGGCAAAGGCCTTGGGCTGTTCTGTGGGCTGGGGCAGGTAGGCCACCATGATCGTCGCATCGAGGCGCCCCTCCGTCATCTTGTGCAGATCGGTGAGGATACGCGGGTCGCGCTGGACGAAGCGGACGCCCTGGGGAAAGAACATCGGGGTGTCGCAATGGGTGTCGAGGGTGAGGATGCGGTCGTGCAACTGATGGGCCTCACGATAATCGCGGGCTTCCTTCACCAACCACCGGAACAGGGGCAGGCCGCTCTCCATGCACTCCGGATGCCACTGAACACCCAGTATAGACTTGAACTCGCTGCTCTCCATGGCCTCGATGACGCCATCGGGGGCTGTCGCCACGACACGGAACTTTTCTCCAGGGTCGCTGACGGCCTGATGGTGGAAGGAGTTGACGAACATTGAACATTGACCATTGACCATTGAACATTGCTGCGCCTCCGAGTATATGCGATATAAGGTAGAATCCTTTTCAACTGTGACAGAGTGGGTGGGCTCGGAGCGGTCGGCATCCTGCGAATGTTTGATATCTCGCACCTCCGTAGCCACGTGTCCACGCACCTCCGAGAGATCCTGCGCCACCTTGCCTCCCAGGGCCATGGCGAGCGTCTGGATGCCACGGCAGATGCCCAGCATAGGAATCTGACGGTTATAGGCCAGACGGGCGATAAGCAGTTCTGCGTTGTCGCGCTCCTTGTTGATGCCATGCAGCAGGGGCGACGGCTCCTCGCCAGCCCAGAGGGGATTGAAATCGCCGCCACCACTGAGGATCAGGCCGTCGATACGCTCCAAGGTGTTGATGATGACGTGACGGTCTGCCTCGGGGGGGATGATGACGGGCACGCCGCCAGCCGCCACAACGGAATCATAATAGCCACGTCCTAACTTACACGTCAGGTCTTCGTAATTGCCAGTGATGCCGATAACAGGCATTGGCGCTGCTTCGGGGAAGCGGGCGTAGATGCCCTCCAACTGCCCTTGCAAGTCGAACTGTCGCGCCATATCAGTCCTCCACACTAATGGGTATCTCACGCTTCAGGCTCTGTTCGAGCGAGATGAGCGTCTCGGTAGCCACCACGCCATGGATGCTCTGCAACTTGCCGTTCAGCAGTTCCATGAGTTGTTCGTTGTCGCGGGCATAGAGTTTGACGAGCATCGTGTAAGGCCCTGTGGTGAAATGACACTCCACCACCTCGGGGATATGCTTCAGGCACTCCACCACGTCTTTGTACATCGAGCCCTTCTCGAGGTTGATGCCTACGTAGGTGCAGGTGCTATAGCCCAGGCTCTTGGGGTTGACATCGAAGCCGCTGCCCGTGATGACATCGGCATCGATGAGGTGTTGAACACGCTGGTGGATGGCAGCACGAGAGACATTACACTCGGCAGCGACATCCTTAAACGGGATACGGGCATTCTTCGACAGGATGCTCAGAATCCGCTTGTCTAAGAGATCGATTTTTTCCATTTTTTCCTCTTTTGGTTACATTTTGATAGCAAAAGTACGATAATTTACTGAACAATGCAACTTTTTTGAGGAAAAATTAAAAAAAGTGTGCCACTTTTGTGACACACTTGCTTATTTCTTCACGATTTCGACCAATTCGACATCGAATATCAGTGTACTGAAGGGCTTTATCTGCCCCGAGTCGCGATCGCCGTAAGCGAGGTCGCTGGGAATGAACAGGCGCCACTTCGAACCCACAGGCATCATCGTCAGAGCCTCTGTCCAGCCCTTGATCACCTGCTGGGGAGTGAACTCCGCTGGTTCAGAACCATGACGGGAAGAAGCGTCGAACACAGTGCCGTCGATCAGACGACCCTCATAGTTCACCTTCACACGGTCAGTAGCCTGAGGCACCTCGCCCTCGCCCTTGACGAGCACCTGATACTGGAGGCCGCTGGGCAGGGTGACCACGCTGTCGCGCTTGGCGTTCTCCTCGAGGAACTTTCGGCCTGCCTCGCGGTTGGGGCCATAGAGTTTCTCCTGCTTGGCAGCCATGTCGACCTCGTGCTTCTGGCGGAAGTAGGTCTCTGCGGCCTTCTGGGTGAAGTGGGTGGAATCGGCTAACAAGGCATCAGCAAAACCACGATAGAAGAGGTCGGCAGAGATGGAGTCAGGAGAGTCGGTAAAGTCGTTGGTCATGCCTGGCAGCATGCGGTCGCGCACCTGTCCGGCAATCTCCATACCAGCCACGTAGGCCTTCAACTTCGGGTCGCCACCAGCCTTCACCACCTCCTGGAAACCACGGATGAAGTCGGCCATATAAGTGGTGTCGACCCCCTGCTGCTGAACCAGGAAGGGGATCAGCCCGTTGGTGACACTCATACCACCCGCATAACTGACGGAGTCGGAACTCGTGAGGAGTTGTACGGGCTGGACGACGGGGGCAGCAGGCTCCACGGCCTTCGTCTTCTTCTTGGCGGCATCTGCCGTATAGAAAGAAGCACCCGCCACGAGGGCGAGTGCGATAATCATCAGTTTCTTCATTTCTTCTTAGGATCTACTTCGAGCAACTCCAGTTTGAAGATCAGGGCAGAGAAAGGCTTGATGTCCTTGCCCTGCTCACGCTCACCATAAGCCAGTTCCTGGGGAATGTAAACCTCCCACTCAGAACCTGCAGGCATGTGGCAGAGGATCTCCGTCCAACCCTTGATGACGCTCTTCACGGGGAAGGTGGCAGCCTCGCCACGCTTGTAAGAACTGTCGAACACAGTGCCGTCGATCAGACGACCCTCGTAGTTCACCTTCACCACAGAGGTATCAGTGGGGATGGCACCATTGCCCTCCTTGATGACCTTGTACTGCACGCCGCTGGGCAGGGTCTTCACACCCTCCTTCTTGGCATTCTCAGCGAGGAACTTCTCACCAGCCTCCTTGTTCGGGCCATAGGTCTTCTCCATCTGCTTGGTCTTGATCTCACGCATCAGACGCTCTGCGACCACCTGGGCAGAGTCGACAGTCATCAGGCCCTTCTTGCCAGTGGTACCACTCACGAAACCTGCCATGAAGTTCTTCATGGAGATGGTCTTGGTAGAGTCGTCACCAAACACCTGGTAGTTGATACCCTTCATCATACGGTTAGCGATCTGCTGACCAATCTGGATACCTGCGAAGTAGGCTGCCTTCTTCTTGTTGTCGCCAGCGTTGGCACCCTCGTTGAGACCTTTGATGAACTCGGCCATGTAGGTGGTGTCCACATCAAGGTTATTGACGAGGTACTCCTTCAGACCCTGGGTCTGAGCCATACCGATTGCATAACTCATCGTGTCGATGTCACTCCTCAGGTTGGCCTTAGGAGTGCCGTTGCCACATGATGAAATCATGATGGCAGCAACTGCTGCAATAGCAGCGAATGTAATTTTCTTCATTTTCTTGATTTTTTATTTCGTTATTACGTTATATCGTTATCACGTTATGTCGCCATCAGACCACCTGGATCAGTTCGACATCGAAGACCAGTGCTGCGAAGGGAGGGATCTGCGCACCTGCGCCACCCTCGCCGTAAGCCAGACGATAGGGGATGAAGAAGCGGTACTTAGCACCCTCCTGCATCAACTGCAGACCCTCTGTCCATCCAGCGATCACCTGCTGCAGGGGGAAGGTGGCAGGCTCACCACGCTGATAGGAACTGTCGAAGACGGTACCGTCGATGAGGGTTCCCTCGTAGTGGCACATCACCGTATCCTTCGCCGTTGGCTTCTTGCCGTTACCCTCCTTCAGCACCTGATACTGAAGGCCGCTGGGCAACGTGATGATGCCGTCTTTCTTGGCATTCTCTGCGAGATACTTCTCACCAGCCTCCTTATGCACCTTGCCCTTCTCGGCACGCTCGGCCTGGAGTTTCTGCTCCTGCTTCTGAAAATATTCCTGTACAATCACCTGAGCCTCACGGTGAGACACCTTCAACTCGTTGCCCTCAAGGACATCGTTGATGGCCTGAGCGAAGTCGTCGGCACTGATTCCCTGGGCACCCATCTGTGCCAACTGCTGGCCAATGCCAAGGCCCAAAGCATAACTTAACTTATCCATTCTTTCTATATTTAATAATGTGTACTCTCAAAAATCGGCTGCAAAGGTACAACATTTTTTAGATATAAGTACATAAGAACAATTTTTTTTTGTTTCTTTTGTGCTTTTGTCGAAAAAAAAGCGTAATTTTGCACTTGAATTGAAATGGCTAAAACAATAACAGTCAATCAGAAGATGAAAAAGATCGTTGTTTTGACAGGTGCAGGCATGTCGGTGGAGAGTGGTCTGAAGACCTTCCGCGATGCTGACGGACTGTGGGAGAACTATCCCGTATCGAAGGTGGCCACCCACGAAGGTTGGGAGGCAGACCCCACGTTGGTAACCAATTTCTATAACATGCTCCGCAAGAAATGCTGGGGCGTGCAGCCTAACGAGGGTCACAAACTAGTGGCCAGGCTCGAAGAGAAATACGACGTGACGGTGGTGACACAGAATGTGGACAACCTGCACGAGATGGCGGGTTCGTCGAAGGTGATCCATCTGCATGGCGAACTGATGAAGGTCTGCTCGAGCCGCGACGTGGACGATCCGCGCTATCAGATTGAGTTGACGCCAGAGAACTGTGAGGTGGAGCCAGGCACGAAGGCTGGCGACGGCTCGCTGCTGCGCCCGTTCATCGTGTTCTTTGGCGAGGCGGTGCCTAATATCACCATTGCTGCAGAGAAGGTGCAGGAGGCAGACATTCTGATCATCATCGGCACCTCGCTGGTGGTCTACCCTGCCGCAGGACTGATGCACTACGCCAAGCCTGATGCCCCCATCTATCTCATCGATCCCAACCCCATCCAAGCGGGAAGTCGTGTTACGCAGATTCAGAAAGGAGCCTCTGAGGGCATGAAGGAACTCTCGGAAATCCTGATGAAATAGTATTAATTAATATTGAATTTAAAAAGATGAAGAAAAGTTTCCTTTTGAGCGTGCTCTTTGTATGCGCTATGTGTTTGGGTTTCACAGCCTGTGGTGATGATGATGATGTTGACAACGGTGGCAAAAAGCAGACAGCAGTCGACTCACGCCTTTATGGCACCTGGCAGTTGGTTCAGATTACCACTCAGACTTATACTGACAAGACCTTTACCACTAAGACAGATGAAGCCCCAAAAGTAGAGGATGTGACCAACGGAATCAAGTTTACCCTGAACAGCGATGGCACAGCCTCTTACAGTGTCTATGATGAATCGAACAACACTTGGGATACTACCAAAGGTACGTTTACCGTCGACGGTCAGTCCATCGACCTCTCCAAAGATGACGGCTGGTGGATGACTGGCGATCCCATCGCTAGTGGAATCTCCTATACGTCGTTGACCAACAACGAGATGATTGACAGAAAGCAGTTAGTATCATCAACGACTGGCACGACGGGGGGAAACGGAACCGTTTACAAAGAGGTTATTACGAAGTACAAGAAAATCTGATGGCAGTTGACCCTGTCCAAGAAAGAAGCATCCCCGTCGCAGACTCATACTGTTGGCGGGGATGCTACCTTTTTATACGCAAAGCGGTTCGCCAGTCAGTAAGCCTATGACTGGCGAGCCTTGTCGGAGCGGATCAGTTCGAGAAGTTTCTCGACGGCTTCCTCCTCAGGGATGTTCTTCTCGACGCACTCCTTGGCGCGGTAGAGCGAGATCTTACCTCGTCCTGCACCCACATAACCATAGTCTGCATCAGCCATCTCGCCAGGGCCATTGACGATACAGCCCATGATGCCGATCTTCAGTCCCACGAGATCCTTCGTGGCGGCCTTGATCTTGGCGATAGTCTCCTGCAGGTTATAGAGCGTACGTCCACAGCCTGGACAGGAGATATACTCCGTCTTGGTGAATTTGACACGGGCAGCCTGTAAGATAGCATCAGCGAGTTCTACAAGACGAGCCTCATCAAAAGATGCATTGTGGATGATTAGTTTCGTGGCCTTCTTATCGATGAGCAGTGCGCCCACTGCCATAGCAGCCTTCAACTGAAGTGTTTCCCAGTCTTGGCAGAATACTGTAATGGTGATGGTATCGTCTATGATACTGGCCTCAGCCTCCTCGCGTAACTGACTACATACAGGGATCATGTCTACGAGTTGGCGGGCCACAGGTATCTCGCACTCAGGCTCTTCGGAGAGCGAGACGCGGATGGTGTCGCCAATACCTTCCGTCAGCAAGGCGCCAATGCCTACTGCCGACTTGATACGTCCGTCTTCGCCCTCGCCAGCCTCAGTAACACCCAGATGCAGGGGATAGTGCATATCCTCACGATCCATCGCCTTGACCAGCAGACGGACGGTGGTGACCATGACGACTGTGTTCGAGGCCTTGATCGAAATGACGACATCGTTGAACTGCTCGCGCTTGAAGATTCTCAGGAACTCCATACAACTCTCCACGATGCCCTCAGGAGTGTCACCATAGCGCGACATGATACGATCGGAGAGCGATCCGTGGTTTACGCCAATGCGTACAGCGGTATGGTGTTCCTTGCAGATATTGATGAAAGGCACCAGTTTGTCCTCGATCTTCTGCAATTCTGCAGCATATTCCTCATCCGTGTATTCCAGATGCTTGAACGTACGTCCCGGGTCGACATAGTTGCCAGGATTGATGCGCACCTTCTCACAGTAGAGAGCAGCCACATCAGCGGTATGAGCCGTGAAATGCACGTCAGCCACGAGGGGCTGCTGATAGCCATCCGCCTTCAGACGGGCGGAGATATTCTTCATGTTCTCAGCCTCACGCGTACCCTGGGTCGTGAAGCGCACCAGTTCGCCACCAGCGTCGATAATCCGCTTGGCCTGACTGACGCAACCCTCAGTATCATTGGTATCCACCGTGGCCATCGACTGGATGCGGATGGGGTTCTGTCCACCAATGCCGATATTCCCTACACGAGCCTCAGTACTTAATCTTCTTTTGTACATATTGATCTTGTTTACAGTTTACAGTTTACGGTTTACAGATGATTACATTTAATGCTGAAATACTGCCTCCAGTCATATCAACTGTAAACTGTAAACCGTCAACTGTAAACAGATTATACTTTATATTCATATTTAAGTTGCGAGAGTTCTTCATTGGCCTTCTCAATCTTCACACGCAGACTGCCCTTATAGACGGCCAGACGCTGAGCCAGTTCAGCATCGTAAAGAGCCATCATCTGCACAGCGAGGATGGCTGCATTCTGCGCGCCATTGACACCTACCGTGGCCACAGGGATACCCGGGGGCATCTGGACGATGGAGAGCAGGGCGTCGAGGCCATCGAGCATCCCCTTGATGGGCACGCCAATGACAGGCAGCGTGGTAGAGGCCGCGATGACACCTGGCAGTGCGGCAGCCATGCCTGCGCCTGCGATGATCACCTTCACGCCACGATCCTTCGCCGTCTGTGCAAACTGCTCCACGGCGTCGGGGGTGCGATGGGCAGAGAGGGCATTCACTTCAAAAGGCACCTGCAACTCATCCAGCAGTTTGCAGGCTTTCTCCATAACGGGCAGATCACTGGTGCTGCCCATGATAATACTTACAAGTGGTTTCATATCTAAAAATAAAAAAATCCAAGAATAGAACAGACGACCCCCACGAGGAAGCCTGTCAGGACCTGTGCCAGTGTGTGCTGGCGGAGAATCATGCGGCTAGTGCCCAGCACCCCTGCGAGGATGAAGACCAGGCAGAGCCACCATACGGGGTTGAAGCCGAAGAGTTCGCCAAAGACAAACAAAGCCCCTGCCACGCCTCCTACGGCCGCTGTATGAGTAGAGATCTTCCACCACACGTTGATCAGGGCACAGGCCACCTGTATGAACAGCGCTGCTGAGAGGATGGCACTCATGAAATGGGGGATATGCACCTGGTCCATCAGGTATATGCAGAAGAAATAGCAGAGGATGGAGATGACGTAGGGCACCATACGACGCTCCTTATGTCCGAGTTCGATAAGCGTCCATCCCTGATAGCGGCGATAGAGATGGATGAGCACAGTAGGCAACAGGATGGTGAACACATACACCAGCGTGAGCACCTGCAACTTATAGGCCCATGGCATCAGCGAGAGATAACTGAAGGCGAACAGGGCCATCAGTCCTAATAAAGGCAAGTAGAACGGAGTGAATACCAGACTCACGATCCGTGCTCCCAAGATAATTGTCTTCTCACGCTTCTTCATCGATTTTCACTTCTTCACCTTTTCACTTTCGCAGCCTTGCGATAGGGATGCCTAACTTCTCCCGATACTTGGCCACCGTCCTGCGGGCGATGGGGAACCCGCGTTCCGCCAGAGCCGCCTTGATATCATCATCGCTCAATGGCTGTTTCTTGTCCTCTGCGTCAACAATCTCCCTCAGTGCCACCTTAATCTGGCGCGTAGACAGTTCCTCCCCGTTTTGAGTGACGTAACTGTCGCTGAAGAAGTGGCGCAGGGGGAACGTACCCCAGCGAGTCTGGGCATACTTCGAGTTGCTCACACGCGACACGGTGGAGAGGTCCAGCCCCGTCTTCTCTGCCACATCCTTGAGGATCATAGGTCGCAGCGAGGCCTCGTCGCCATCGACAAAGAACTGGTGCTGCAACTGTATGATGGCCCGCATGGTAATGGTCAGCGTGTGGCGTCTCACCTTCAAGGCCTCGATGAAGCCCTGGGCGCTGTCCACCTTCTTCTTAATATAGAGCAGCGCCTCTTTCGACTGGCGGCTCATGTGCTCACGATTCTGCTGGAACTCGTCCATGGAGTCAATGAACGACTGCGACACTTTCAGTTCGGGCAGTTCGCCATTGTTAAGCGTAAAGGTGACAGTCCCGTCATCGTGGGTATCGACGATAAAGTCGGGCGTGATCTGCTGAAGGCTTCTGCCTACGGTCTCCCCTAACGAGGCCCCAGGCCGCGGATTCAGTTTCCGCAGTTCGTGGAAGACCTGTTTGGCCTGGTCGTCGCTGAGCGAGAGGCTCGCCTGTATCTTGTCCCAATGCTTGTGGGTGAATTCTTCGAAATAGTTAGCGACCACCCGTTTCATCTGGTCTTTCAGCCATGAGGAGTCCTTGCGGTCAATCTGTAGCAGGAGACACTCCTGAAGCGAAGCGGCTCCAATGCCTGCAGGATCGAAGCCCTGCAGGAGCGTCTGCACCTCTCGGAGTTCCTCTTCCGAAGCGTCGATGTTATGATAGACGGCCAATTCGTCGCTGATGGCATCAAGTCGCTTGCGCAACAGTCCGTCGTCATCGAGCGAGCCAATCATATACTCCATGATACCCCGCTGACGGTCTGTCATATCGAGCAGCACCATCTGTTCCTTCAACTGGTCGTAAAAGGAGGTCGCCTGGCCATACACCATCTCCTCGCGATCCTCGGCGACAGCACTCCCTCCGTGGTAGACGGGTAATTCATCGTCGTCACGGCCAATATTGCTCAGGGCATCGTCGAGGGCAGACTGACGCTCTTCGCGCTCCGTCAGCACATCGTAGTCCTCAGAGGTGTCAGACGACTCGGAATGGTCTGAGAAATCAGAGTACTCCGTATTGTCAGCATCGTCATAGCCGCTGTCCAGTTCGAGGGCGGGATTATCATTCATCTCCGTATTTACCCGATCCACCAATTGCATCAGCGGCAACTCCACCAACGATGCCTGGAGCAACTGCTGGTGGGAGATGATCTGCGACTGTTTCTGCTGCAGCGACTGTTCTTGTATCTGTGTATATCTATCGTTCATAGAAATCTTTCAACTGCTTCGCATACGATGCCAGGGCCTCTACGTCTGTATTGCCGAATCGGCGCCAAATGTCCTGACAGGGTATCATCAGGGGGTGGAAGATCACACCTCTGCGGTTCAGGTAGGGATCACAGTACTGCATCACCTCCATCACCTCGACCACATCGGCTGCCTTCAGTTTGATCAGACGAGCCAGTTCCTGCACTTCGGGAGTCTCTGCCACCATCGTCTGGGGTGTCAGACGGAAGTAGAGATCGAGGATGAGGATGAGCATCACGGGGGTGAAACGCTCGTCTTCCTCCAGAGGCCTGAAGTCGCGCTCGAAACTCTCGTTCAGTTCCACGCCATCGTAGAAGGCGTCAGAGTTATTGAAGCCTTTCATCTCGCGGAACAACCTGACGGCCCGTGCCAACTTGCGGGGATTGTTGCCATACACCTCCCATATGTGCTCGACACGGGGTGTCTCGAGATTCGCAATCTGGCACATTTTATTAAAGAGCCGCTCTGGCGCGATATGAAGTTCAAGGCTCAGGTCTACCATCGCCCTGCTGTACATGGGTTTAATACCTACAGGTTTCTGAAGGTAGATCTGCATCAGCAGCAACCAGTATTCATCCTGCCATTTGGAATCTTTCGCCATAGTCTATTGCCTTTTACCCTACTTCATTACACTTTACGCTGCAAAGATAGTGCAATTCGTGGAAACCACCAAATTTTATGGAAGTTATTTAAACAGATATTGTGCGAACTCATGCAACGACTTGCGCCACACCTGCCATTCGTGGTCGCCAGGGTAAGAGTTGAAACGCACGTCTACACCACCGTCGCGCATCTTCTTCACGATGCCCCGTGTGTACTCGATACGGGGATCCTGTTCCCCGCAACTCATGAAAAACACGTCGAACTTCTCGTTGAATGTCTCTGTATCCGTCAGGATGCCTGGCACCTCCTTTTCCAAGTCGAAGTTCGAGGCTCCCTGGATGCCCCCAAACATTCCTGTGGAAAACACACCCACATTAGCGAACACCTCTGGGTCGCGGAGGCCGATATAGAACGACTGCCCACCACCCATCGACAGTCCGCACATCGCACGGCTTTTGCGGTCTTTCTTCACACGATAGGTTTTCTCCACAAACGGGATCACGTTGTCTATCAGTTCCGAACGGAACGACTGCATGCCCTGCCAACTGTACCCACCGCCAAAGCCACCGTTCCTTGAATGGACATTACTGTTCGAACTCACCACAATCATCGGCACCGCCTTGCCCTGGGCAATCAGGTTATCCATAATCTGTGCCGTCCTGCCCTGCTCCATCCAACCATGATGATCCTCGCCGCCACCATGCTGGATATACACCACAGGATAAGCATCATGGCTCTCACGATAGCCTGCTGGAGTATAGACCAGCAGTGGGCGCCATGACTCGTCGACCTTCGAGTAATAAAACACGCTGCGCACTTCACCACGAGGCACATCCTGCACCTCGAAGTCGTCCGTCCCTGCCTCAGGAATCTCGATGGCACTCGACCAACGGCCACAACCATAGAACGACTGACTGGCAGGATCAGCCACACTCACACCGTCGACAATCAGGAAATAATAGTGGAAACCTGGCACCTGCGGTTTCGAGGTCACCATCCAGTTGCCGTCATCACCCTTCGTCATGTCGTACTTCGTACCACAGAGGTCTATCTGCACACGCTGTGCCTGCGGGGCGTTTACACGGAACATCACGCTGAGATCCTTCAACACACGCGGATAGCCTGCGCGGTTAACGTTTGTCACTGGAGAGAAAGACCCTTCCGGAAAACTCTCGCTTTTGAATCCCTGTGCTGCCACTTGGGTACACACCACTGCCGTCATCACTACGGCCAGTATCGTGTTTACAGTTCTCATAATTGTTATTGGATAAATGATTATACTTTCCAAATTGTTTTGCAAAGATACAACTTTTTCTCGAATAAAATAAGAAAAAAGATAAAATATCATCGTAAGACAAATTAAGGTGTTATTTAGGGTACATATCTATTAAATTATCTTAATATACGTCAAAGTATCTTATAAAATCAGAACTGGACACTGAATGTGAAGTTTTGAGTACGCTTTATTGGCAAATTATGAGTAATTTTGCACCCGATTTGAAAATCATTCGTTGAGAATGACTATATTTAGACAGGATAATAAGCACCTGTTGTAGGGTGATATATGGAAGAAATAAAGGTAGTAAAGGTTGGCAGCAAGCAGGAGATGGATGATTTTCTGAACGTGACAGACAAGATCTATGCCGGATGCAGCCAATACGTTCCAGACATGCGTAGCGACGTACGCGCCATGTTTAACTCCATAGGGGATGCGAGTCAGCGAACCTCGGAGGCACAGCCTTTTGTGGCCTATCGCGGCCAAGAGGTGGTAGGGCGTGTTGTGGGTGTCGTGAACAAGAAGGCCAACGACACCTGGAAGACGCACAACGTCCGTTTCTCCATGATTGAGTTCATCGACGACCTGGCAGTCTCAAAGGCCCTGTTGGATGCTGTAGATGCCTGGGGCAAAGCCCAGGGTATGGACAAACTGCAAGGGCCGATGGGTGTGACAGACTTCGACAAGGAGGGCATGCTCGTGGAAGACTTTGAACTGAGAGGTTCGATGACCGCATACTATAACCCTGCCTACTACCCCAAGCACATGGAGCAGTTAGGTTTCGAGAAGGAAGTAGACTGGCTGCAGATCCGCATCAACATCCCCAAGGAGGTGCCAGCGCGGTATGTGCGAGTGGCACAATATGCCCGTGAACAATTTGGACTGAAGGTTAAGTTCGCCAAGCGCCACGAAGTGCAGAAGGGCGAATACGGACCTAAGATCTTCAAGTTGCTCAATGAGGCGTATGCCCCGATCTTCGGTTTCTCAGCCTTTTCACAGAAACAGGCACAAATGTTTCTTGACAAATACGTACCACTGTTCAAGATGGATATGGTTCCATTAGTGGAGAACGATCAGGGCGAGTTGGTGGGTATTGCTGTCACCATGCCCAGTCTGACGGAGGCTCTGCAGAAGTCACATGGTCGTCTATGGCCCACGGGATGGTATCATCTGCTGAAGTCGCTGAAATGGAAACATGAGGACAACACGGAGATGCTGTTGGTGGCTGTACGCCCTGACTATCAGGGACTGGGAGTGAACGCCCTCTTCTTCGACAAACTTATACCTATTTATAATAAATATGGCATCAAGTGGGCTGAGACGGGTCCACAGTTAGAAGACAACGTGCGAGAACTCACACAGTGGAAGCCGCTGCATCCGGAAACGGTGAAGCGGAGGCGTTGCTGGATGAGGAAAATATAAAGTAAAATGAAATATGATTGGTTTACAGTTTACAGTTGATAACCTGGCAAGCCCAGGAACTGCCTGCAGATGTAAGCATCTGTAAACCATAAATAGTAAACAAAAATAAAGTAATGGAAAGAAGAGTAGTAATTACAGGAATGGGCATTTGGTCATGCTTAGGAACGTCGCTCGACGAGGTGAAACAGTCGCTCTACGACGGTAAGAGTGGTATCATCTTCAGTCAGGAGCGCAAGGATGCGGGTTTCCGTTCAGCCCTCTGCGCTGATGTCCCCAAGGCCAATCTGAAGCCCTATCTGAACCGCAATCTGCGTCAGTTGATGCCTGAGGAGGCTGAATACGCCTATATGGCCACCATACAAGCCATGGAACACGCAGGACTCACACAGGATTACATCGACGCCCACGAGGTGGGTGTCATCTACGGCAACGACTCTGTGGCCGAGGCCACGATGCGTGCACTGGACAAGTTCCGCCAGTTTGGCGCAACTGCCGCCTGTGGCAGTGGTGCCATCTTCCAGTCGATGAACTCGACAGTGACCATGAACCTCGCCACCCTGTTCCACTTGAAGGGTATCAACCTGACCACCTCTGCCGCTTGTGCCTCAGGTTCCCACTCCTTAGGTCTGGGTTATCTGCTGATCAAGAACGGTCTGCAGGACTGTATCATCTGTGGTGGTGCTCAGGAGGCCAACATGTTCAGTGTCGCCTCGTTCGATGGTCTGATGGCGTTCTCTGTACGTGAGGATGAGCCCACCAAGGCTTGTCGCCCCTTCGACAGAGACCGCGACGGTCTGATTCCTGGCGGTGGTGCTGCCACCCTCGTCGTAGAGAGTTATGAGCACGCCAAGGCCCGTGGTGCGAAGATCCTCGCAGAGATTGTCGGCTGGGGCTTTTCAGGCAATGGCGACCATATCTCCACGCCTAACGTGACGGGACCTGCCCGCTCGTTGGAACTGTGTCTGAAGGATGCCGGTGTCGACCTGCACGAGATTGGCTATATCAACGCCCACGCCACCTCCACCCACGCCGGTGACGGTCGTGAGGCCATGGCCATCGCCCAGATCTTCGGCGACTACAAGGTGCCCGTCACCTCGACGAAGAGCCAGACAGGTCACGAGATGTGGATGGCAGGTGCCAGCGAGATCATCTATTCGATGCTGATGATGAAGAACGACTTCATCGGCGGCAGTCTGAACTTTGAGAATCCTGACGAGGAGACAGCCTGCATCAACGTGCTGCCAGAGACTAAGGAGACCCACTTCGACATGTTCCTGAGCAACTCGTTCGGCTTCGGAGGCACGAACTCCACGCTGATCGTCAAGGACTGGAAAGAGTAAGCAAAGATTATTATCAAGAATTTGAGAACTAGAGAATTATTGTATTAAAAAGATTAAAGACATGACAAGAGAAGAAATCATCGAGCAGGTAAACACCCTGCTGGCAGAAGAGTTTGAGATTGAAGAGAGCGATTTCGCTCCTGATGCCATCCTGAAGGAAACCCTCCAGTTGGACAGCATCAACCTGGTAGACCTTGTGGCATTGGTACAGTATACTTATAAGATTACCATCCCCGCCACAGACCTGCCCTCTATCAAGACTTTCAACGACCTCTACGACTACATCGAGCAGCATCTGCCTGCTTGAGTTTGAGGCAAGAGGTGAGAGGTGAGAGATATGACAAAGTCGTTCATCAGGCTCTACCACTATTTCCGTGACCATCAGGCAGTCTGCTGGCTGTCGATGGTTGCGTTGTTTGTGTTCTTAGGCTATTTCGCCACCCGTATCCATCTGGAGGAGGACATCGACAAACTGATGCCTTCGTCGAAGAATGAGGACGGTACGACGAAACTGGCCTTCGCCAACCTGCGCATCAAGGACAAAACCTTCCTGCTGTTCGAGAAAAAACAGACAGATGAGCATGCGGACAAGGAACAGACAGTAGAGGAACTGGCAGAGACCTGTAACGCTTTTGTAGACAGTCTGCTGGTACGCGACTCGGCCATACACTCAGTGGGTGACGTGTTCTACGCCCTGCCTGAGGACCTGATGGCTGACGGTATCGGCTATCTGCAGGACCATCTTCCCGCCTACATCGACACCACGGTCTATGCCCGCATCGACACGATGCTGACACAGGGGCACTTCACCCGTCAGATGCAGCAGAACAAGGAAGATCTCGAGGGCGAATTCGGAGAGATGTTCCCAGAACTGATCCAACTCGACCCCATTGGCCTGCGCACCCTGCTCAAAGAGCAGATGGCACCACTGCTGAGTTCTGGCACAGGTAGTTACAAGACTATCGAGGGGCATTTCTTCGTGCCAGACTCGACGGTCTGTATCGCCTTCATCACGCCCGCCTTCTCTGCCACAAACACAGGACAAGGCTCGGCGATGTTCGAGATGCTCAACGAGGAGATCACGCAGTTTGCCCAAACGCATCCGGACGTGGAAATCAGTTATCACGGCACCCCCGCCAGCGGCTACTACAACTCGTCGCAGATCAAGCACGACCTGACCACCACCATCACTGGGGCACTCATCCTCGTGCTGGCATTCCTCTTCGTCTGCTTCCGCAACTGGGAGACCATCCCACTACTGTTGTTGCCCGTAGCCTTTGGCACCTTCTTCGGACTGGCCATGATGTACTTCATCAAGGGACAGTTCTCGCTATTGGCCTTAGGCATCGGAGGCGTTGTGCTGGGCGTGGCCATGAGTTATGTGCTCCATGTGCTGACGCAATACAAATATGTGAGCGATCCTGAACAGGTGTTGCGTGACGAGACAAAGCCCGTACTCTTAGGTTGCATCACAACCATCGGCTCGTTCGCAGGACTGCTCTTCATCAAGACAGACCTGCTGCGCGACTTCGGACTCTTTGCCGCCTTCGCCATCCTTGGTACGACGCTCTTCTCGTTAGTTTATCTCCCACAGATGCTGAGGGCAGAGAAGAACAAGGTGAACAAGAAGGCCTTTGCGCTGATAGACCGCCTGAACAACTATCCCTTCGACAAGAACAAACCCCTCTTGATTGCAATTGCGCTGATCGTAGTGGTGGCGGTAGGATTCTACTTCTATGGCGGCACCCGCTTTGATGCCGATATGCACAATCTGGGCTATCTGGAGGAGATGACTGAACATTCCGAGCAACTGCTCCGCGACAAGACCTATACAGGCGACAAGCAGAAATACTTCGCCAGTCAGGGTAAGACGATGGAAGAAGCCATCTCAAACTTCGCCCGTCTCGACAAGAAACTTGACTCCCTCGGGCAGTTAGGGCTAGTGAAGAGTTATACCCACACCAGCGAGGTATTCATTCCCTTAGACAAGCAACAACAGCGCATCGACGCCTGGAAAGCCTTCTGGACCCCTGAGAGGCTCTCGAAAGTGAGAAGCCTCATCGCTACCAGCGCTCCACAGGCAGGACTAAGACCAGAGGCCTTCGAGACCTTCTTCGAGGCCGCTACAGCCGACTACGAACCTGACGCCCTCTACGAGGCAGAACTCATACCAGAGGGCTATCAGTCGACGCTGATGGAACAGAGTTACAATGGAGACTATCTCTGCTTCACCAGTGTCCGCTGTGCCAACGACTCCGTGCGCAGCAGCGAGAGCGACTATATCCGCATCTGCGACGCTGTGGCTGCCGATCCTGATCTGCTGGTTCTCGACACCTATTATTACACAACAGATACGCTGATTCAGATGAGCGAGGACTTCAACGTGCTTCAGTGGCTGTCGATGCTCTTCGTGTTCGTGGTGCTACTCATCAGTTTCCACTACGACTGGCGGCTGACGCTCTTAGGCTTTGCTCCTATCCTGCTCAGTTGGCTCATTGTCTTAGGGGCGATGGTGATCTTCGATGTGCGTTTCAACCTCATCAACATTATCATCTCCACCTTCATCTTCGGTATCGGCGTAGACTACAGCATCTTCGTCATCAACGGTCTCATTGGCAAGGACAGCCGCCTGCTGGGCTATCACAAGACCGCCATCTTCTTCTCAGCCGTTATCCTGATTGTTACGGTGAGCAGCATGCTCATCGCCGTACACCCCGCCATCAAGAGCGTGGGCTTCTCCACACTCATCGGACTGCTCTCGGCAGTCATCCTCTCATACGTCGTGCAACCCGCCGTATTTAGGAAATTGAAAAAGTGATAAGGTGAAATGAGATACGACGTCATCATCATCGGCAGTGGACTTGGCGGACTCGTCTGTGGCCATATCCTCAGCAAGCAGGGCAAGCGTGTGCTCCTGCTGGAGCGACAGGCACAGACTGGAGGATGTCTGCAGAGTTACCGTCGTGACGGACTGGCGTTCGACACAGGGCTGCACTATGTGGGCGGACTGGCAGAAGGACAGACCATGTACCGCATCTTCGACCTGTTAGGGCTGATGCGTCTGCCTTGGCAACGGCTCGACCCCAAGGGTTTCGACCTCGTGACCATCGAGGGTGACACCTTTGCATTGGCTGAGGGCTACGACGCTTTTGTTGACACACTGGCCACCTCGTTCCCCAAGGAGCGTGAGGCTCTGAGACGTTATACAGACATGCTCCGTAAGACACAGGCGCTCGACCTCGGCTCTGCTGATGCAGGAACCCTGCAGGCTGCTGGCGCCTACGAGTGGCTCACGAACAACTTCTGCGATCCGCTGCTGGTGAACATCGTCTCTGGCAACGCCCTGAAGATGGAATTACGACAGGAGTCACTGCCACTCTTCACCTTCGCACACGGACAGAGCAGTTACATCCAAAGCAGTTGGCGACTGAAGGGTGACGGCAACATGATCGTGCGCTCCCTCACTGACGACATCACCCATCACGGAGGCACCATCCTCTGCAGGGCGGAGGTGGAGGAACTCATTGAGCACGACGGACATATCGTGGCAGCCCGCTGTCGCAACGGAGAGACCTACGAAGGCGATGTCTTCATCAGCGATGTACACCCCTCGCAGACCTTCTCGTGGGTGAAGCAGAGTCAGGTGCTGAAGAATCTGTTCCGCCGCAGGATTAACTCGTTAGAGAACACCTTCGGCATGTTCACTGCCTCGCTGACCATCAAGGAGGGCACCCTGCCCTACTTCAATCATAACAAGTTCGTCTATAGTCATCCGAACGTATGGACCTTCTACGAGGATCGGAGCCAAGACGGCGACATCGGAGGTGTGATGATCTCCTGCCGCGTACCAGAGGACGATGGTCCCTATACACGCCAGATAGACCTCATGACACCCATGCCCTGGGACCAGTGCCAGCAATGGGAGGACACGCTCCTCTACCATCGCAACACGGCCTACAACATGTGGAAGGAACAGACTTACGCCCGTTGTCTGGCCCTCGCAGAAACTGTCATCCCAGGACTGAGCGCTGCTGTCGAGCATCACTATACGAGCACGCCACTCACCTATCGTGACTATACGCTGACCCCCTTCGGCTCAGCCTACGGCGTGCGCAAGGACTACCGTAACCTCATGATGACGATGCTCTCGCCCCGTACGCCGCTGCCCAACCTGCTGCTGACAGGACAGAACCTCATCCTGCACGGATTGGAAGGAGTGGCCATGACATCCCTCCACACCTGCAGCGCCATCCTTGGGAAAGAGGTCCTGGAGGTAAGTGGCGAGAGGTAAGAGATATAATTAAGAGTATTAATAATCAAAAAGAACAGAAAAATGAAAAAACTGTTGATAGGTTTAACATTGATGATTTGTCAATTGACTATTTGTGTAGGTCAGAACGCCGATCTTCAGAAGGCTGTCGCCAAATATAAGAAAGCAACGACGATCACGGCTGCTGCCACGAAGACCAGCCATAAGGACGCCATCGCCAACGATGTCATCACCAAAGGCAAACTGACGATGAAGAAGCCCTCAGACGTGGGCATCGTCATCGATGGCGGCAAAGACCAGTTGCTGATGCACGGCAGTGAGTTCACAATGGTTGTCAACGGCAAGAGTCACAAGACGAGCAGCCAGAAGAACTCACAGTTCGCCACCTTCCAGGCTGTCTTCGAATACATCCTCAAGGGTGGTGAGGGCGACCTCGCCAAATACAGCGACCTCGCCGTGACGAAGCAAGGCAACAACATTGTGATCACCATCACGCCGAAAGCCGACTCCAAGAAGGCACAGCGACGCATGTTGTTCTCTTCGTTCGTACTCACCATCGACAAGAACACTTCCGAACTCAAGGCTCTCCGCATGAACGAGAAGAGCGGCTACACGGAATATACATTCACAGGCCATCAGTTTAAATGACAAGACAAAGACATCTCTATCTGATCCTCGCCCTTCTGCTGCTCTGTCTGCCGACAAGTGCGCAGCAATATATAAAGGGTCATATCACTGACGCAAGCACAGGTGAACCCCTTCCCTATGCCAGTGCGGTGTACAAGGGACACAATGTCGCCGTCATCTCCGACCTCGAGGGTGAGTTCAGCATCGCCCGTCACGCAGGCTGGAGCATCACCTTCAGTTCCGTAGGCTATAAGTCAAAGGTGGTACTCATCAACGCCGCCACAAAGGTTCCCCTCGACATCGCACTGGAGCCTGACAACGCCATGTTGAAGGAGGTGACCATCAAGTCTGAGCGAGGCAAGTACAGCCGCAAGAACAACCCTGCCGTCGAACTGATGAAGAAGGTCATCGCTGCCAAGAAACTCAGCGACCTCTCCAACCACGACTATTACAGGTACGACAAATACGAGAAACTGACGCTGGCCGCCAACGACCTCTCGCCGCAACGTCTCCAGCAGAAGCCGTTCTCCAGTACGCCATGGCTGCTAGACCAGGTGGAGGAATGCCAATACACCAACAAACTCATCCTCCCCATCAGCGTCGACGAGAGCGTAGAGGAGCATATCTACCGCAAGGATCCTAAGACGAAGAAGAAGATCATCAAGGGGCAGCAGTCGTCTGGTATCAACGACCTTTTCCAGACGGGCGACATCCTGAACATCGTGCTCAAGGAGGTCTTCACTGACGTAAACCTCTACGACGACCAGATCCGTCTGGTACAATACCCCTTTACCTCTCCTATCGGCAAGGACGCCATCGCCTTCTACCGTTTCTACATCGAAGACACGGTGAAGATCCAGCGCGACTCGTGCATACATCTCCACTTCCTGCCCAACAACCAGATGGACTTCGGGTTCCGCGGAGATATCTACATCCTCAAGGACTCCACCTACCACGTACGCCGCTGCGAACTCACACTGCCCAAGCAGTCGTCAGTCAACTGGGTGAAGAACCTGCGCATCAATCAGGAGTTCGAGCGCCTCGACAATGGCGACTGGGTACTCACAGAAGACGACATGATTACCGAACTGTCCTTTGCCAAGTTCCTCCAGGAGGCAATCGTCATCAAGAACAACCGCTATACCGGCTACTCCTTCGACGAGTTGCCAGCCAAACTTTTCAAAGGCAAGCGAACGGAGATCAAGGAGCCTGACGCGGGCATGCGAGGGAAGACCTTCTGGAGCGAATACCGACAGGTGGAACTCACGAAGAGCGAAGACTCCATGGGCTCGTTCGTCAAGAACATCAAGAACATCAAAGGCTTCAAATATTTCATGTTTGGTCTCGACGCCCTTATCGAGAACTCCATCGAGACAGGTGAGCCCAACAAGATCGACCTCACTCCTGTCAATACCATCCTCACCCGCAACAACTTCGACGGCTGGCGAAACCGCATCAGCGCCACCACCACCGCCAACCTCTGGAAACGATGGTTCATAGGCGGCTACTACGCTCACGGATGGGGCAGCCATAAGAACTATTATAAGGCCAGCCTCGACTACTCGTTCATCGACAAGGTCTATTCACCGTGGGAGTATCCCAAGCGCACCCTGCGACTGGAGAGTTACTACGACGTGCAGACGCCCAGCGACCGTTTCCTGCCCACGGATAAGGATAACTTCCTCGTGGCTTTCAAGTGGGCGAAGATCGACAAGATGATGATCTGCAATCGCCAGTCCCTTGCCTTCGAATACGAGATGTATGGCGGCCTGAAGACCACCCTCTCGCTGAAGGCCGAGGAAATGGAGGCTGTGGGAGCCATGTCGTTCAGGACCCTCAACCAGCCCCGACAAACGATCGACGACATCAAGGTCCACCACCGCGAGTTCCTGCGCACCACAGAACTCCACGCCGAGTTGCGCTACGCCCCTGACGAGACGTATGTGAACAGCAAGCAGCGCCGTGTGACCATCAACCGCGATGCTCCTGTGCTCACCCTCAGCCATACCTTCGGCTTCAAGGGCTTCCTGGGCGGACAGTACACGTCGAACGTCACCGAGGCCAAGATCTACAAGCGTTTCTGGCTCAACAGTTGGGGTAAGGTAGACCTCTTCCTCAAGGGAGGCATACAGTGGAACCAGGTGCCTTACATGCTCCTGCTCCAACCACCTGCCAACCAGTCGTACGTCATCGAGGAAGAGATGTACAACCTCATCAACAACATGGAGTTCCTCAACGATCGCTATGCCTCGATGATGCTGTCATGGGACATGAACGGCAAGATCTTCAACCGCATCCCCCTGCTGAAGAAACTCAAGTGGCGCGAATACATTGCCGTCAACACGCTCTGGGGATCCCTCAGCGACAAAAACAACCCGTTCCTCCCAGAGAACGCAGGCAGCAACCAACTCATGTACTTCCCCGAAGGCTGTAACATCATGGACCGCAACCAGCCTTACGTCGAACTCGTCATGGGTGTACACAATATCTTCAAACTCTTCCATATTGACCTCGTACGACGTCTGAACTACCTCGACCTCCCCACCAGTCACAAATGGGGCGTAAGATATATCTTCAGACTCACATTCTAATAAAATAAACATAATAAAGATATGAACTACCTCGATAGAAACGAATTCAATTTTGAGCCAAGCCAGAAAGTGCTTGACGCCGTAAAGAACTTTGATCCCAAGGACCTCTGCTTCTACACCCGTATATACGACCAAGGCAAGAAAAGCGTCATCTCCGTACGTCTGAGCGAGATCTACGGTGTGCCCGAGGATCGCGTGCTGCTGGCATACGGCGGCGAGGAAATCCTCAAGAACGCCATCCACTATTTCCTGATGGAGGGCGACAACAAGACCATCCTCATCCCCGAGTTCTCATGGTGGTACTACAACCGTGTGGCCAGCGAGTGTGGCGGTACCTTCGAAATGTACCCCCTCCACGAGATGGAAGACACCTTCGCCTACCATGTCGACGAGGTCATCGAATACGCCAACCGCATCCATCCCCGCATGCTCCTGCTCGCATCGCCCAACAACCCCACGGGCAACAGCCTCACCAGCGAGGAGATAGGCCGTATCATGGAGAACATCCCTACTGACACGATGGTACTCGTCGACGAGGCCTACGCCAGTTTCATCACCAGCGACACCGACTATATCGCCCCGCTGGTCAACAAATACCGCAACCTCATCATCTCGCGCACCCTCTCCAAGTTCTACGGCCTGCCAGGTCTCCGTTGCGGCTTCGGCTTCATCGGCGAAGGTCACGAGCAGTTCCTCAGTTACTCCAACAAGTACCTGGGCTTCAACCGCTTCTCTGAGGCTGTGGCCATCGCTGCCCTTGAGAGCGACGAGCACTACCGCCGCGTAGCCGACGATATGGAGTGGGGCCGTCAACTCTATAAGAAGGAACTCGGCTCACTGCCCGGATTCAAGGTCTACAAGTCTGTCGCCAACTTCATCCTTATCAAGTACCCCATCGAGATCAAGGAAGCCCTGATGGAGGCTCTGAAGATCCAAGACTACAAGATCAAGTTCATGGCCGACAAGGGCCTGGAGTCCTGCCTCCGCATCACCCTCGGCCGCAAGGAGCAGACCCAAGTTGTCGTCGACACGATCAAGAAAGTCTGGAGTGAGAAATAATTAGTTTACAGTTTACGGTTTACAGTTTACAGATGATAAGTTGGCAAGCCACTCATGTCCGCCTTCAGTGTAATCAACTGTAAACCGTAAACTGTAAACTGTAAACAAAATAATTATGGACGAGAAATACAAAGCAACGCTGAAATCCGCAGAGACCGAAGACTGGCTCGACCTCCACGTCATCCGTCCCCTCTGCTACTATCTGGCCGTCATCTTCGCCAAGTTCGACATCCACCCCAACACCGTCACCATCGCTTCGATGTTCATCGGTGCAGGCAGTGCCATATTCTTTGGCTGCGCCAGTTACCACTACTGTGGCTGGAACGGACTGATGCTCAACCTCGTGGCCATCGTGCTGCTGATGATTGCCGACATCTTCGACTGTACAGACGGACAACTCGCCCGCATGACAGGCAAGAAGAGTCCGCTGGGGCGCATCCTCGACGGCGCGGCAGGCTTCACCTGGTTCGTACCCATCTATCTGGCCATGACCTGGCGATTCTACCAGCACCACGACCTCGAATTCTCATGGCTCGGCATTGCCGACACCCAGCAGAACGCCGTCATCGCAGCCGTCGTCTGCTTCGGCTTCGCCCTGTGGTCAGGCTTTGCAGGCATCTCAGGCCAGCAGAGACTGGCAGACTACTACATCAACGTCCACCTCTTTTTCCTGAAAGGCGAGAAGGGCAGCGAACTCGACAACTCCCGCCGCCAACAGCAGATCTACGACCAGATGACACCCGCCACCCCGTGGATAGAGCGCTGGTTCCAGAAGTCGTATGTTGGCTACACCCAGTCACAAGAGGAATCCACCCCCATGTTCCAACTGCTGATGGACAGGCTGCGTAAAAGATACGGCGACGGCACCACCGTCTCTGCCCACGACATCCCTGAGGATTTCCGTGAAGACTTCCGTCAGAAGTCATTACCCGTCATCTTCTGGAACGGACTGCTCACGTTCAACTTCCGTTCCTTCTGGCTCTTCCTCTTCTGCCTGATCGACCTGCCCGCCCTCTATTTCCTCTTCGAGATCTTCGTCATGGGGCTCCTCACCTGGTACGTCAACCACCGCCACGAAGCCTTCTGCCATATACTTGCGAACAAGATTTAGTTTACAGTTTACGGTTTACAGTTTACAGATGATTACATTGGAGGATCGAATAACATACAGGCTTATTTGCAAACCCTTAATGGCTTTGCCAACATATCATCTGTACACTCAGTTTTGCACACAAGGCTTTGCTAGGTAATCAACTGTAAACTGTAAACCGTAAACTGTAAACAAAAAATAACATAAGAAACATGTCCAAGCAGCGCCTCAACAACCTCTTCTTCTTCCTCGGCCTGGCAGCCGTGGTAGTCATGCTCTTCACCTTCGACGTCAGTTTCGTCGAACTCTGGGAGCATATCTGTCATGCCGGCTACTGGCTCATCCCCATTGTGGGCGTGTGGATCATCATCTACGGCATCAACGCCCTCTCCTGGCAGACCATCATCCGCAGCCGTAGTGGTCACGAGGCCGACAGCCTGAGCTTCTGGCGCATCTACCGCCTCACCATCACTGGCTACGCCCTGAACTACGCCACCCCCGTGGGAGGTCTTGGTGGCGAGCCTTACCGCATCCTCGAGCTGTCGAAGGATGTCAGCCGCCAGCATGCCGCCTCCAGCGTCATCCTCTATGCGATGATGCACTTCTTCGCCCATTTCTGGTTCTGGTTCTCCAGCATCTTCATCTACCTGGCCCTGGCAGCCATCGGCGACCTGCCCATCAACACAGCCATCGCCACCGTACTGGGCATCATCATCGTGTTCTGCCTCATCTTCTTCTGGATCTTCTCCAGAGGTTATCGCAAAGGATTGGTCGTAGGCGCCCTCCATCTCATTGGCCACATCCCAGGCCTCAAGGGTTGGAGCAACCGTTTCCTCGAGAGCCACTCCGAGTCATTGCACAATATCGACACACAGATAGCATCGCTCTATGCCGAGGACAAGCGGGCCTTCTACAACTCACTGCTGCTCGAATACCTGTCGCGTATCGTCCAGTCGAGTGAGGTATTCTTCATGCTCCTGCTCTTCGGCATCGACTGTGGCGGAGGCTTCACGGGTCTCACGCTCACCTATCTGCACTCCATCCTCATCGTGTCGTTCACCACGCTGTTTGCCAACCTCATCGGCTTCCTGCCCATGCAGTTGGGTGTTCAGGAGGGTGGTTTCGTGCTCTCCATCGCCGCCCTCGGCCTCTCCGCCGCTCTTGGCATCTTTGTCAGCATCATCTGCCGTGTCCGTGAGATCATCTGGATCGTCATCGGCATCGCCCTCATGAAGCTCAAATCCTAAAAGGTGTGCCAAGTCATGTTGTTGGAGATGCCTTCTAACACTGTTGGAGATGCCTGTTATACCCCCTAAACAAGCATCGTTTACTCTGTTACCAAGCATCGTTTACACTCGTGGAAGGCATCTCCACGACCCTTAAGTATATATAGTTATAAACGCACCCCCGATTTTGCCATCTGGACATAGCAAAATCAATGCGCTTGGAAGTTTTTGTTATGTGTTGAGCAGTTTTGGGCTTACCCCTCACATTTTCTTCGGAAACGCCTTTATATAAAGGGGAAAAGGAATGTGAGGTTTTTTTAGTACCCCTCACATTTCCCTCACATATCCCTCACATCATCCCTCCCATTGTACCTTCTTTAGGATCTGCCACTCGCATACCTTAATATTAATTACTCAAGTTTCGTATTTGGCTTTAACCACTTAACTACTGGTTACTTAACTACTTCAGAAATGTGAGGGGTCATGTGAGGGGTCATGTGAGGGAAATGTGAGGGATTAGGTGAGGGATGAATCTCTCGAAACCCCTTTAAATAAAGGATTTTTGCTCAAAAATGTGAGGGATGACGGAAAAACGTCACATTCAATCTAAATTAGGAAAACGTCACTATCGCTATATCAAAATAGAAATCGACAGCAACACAGAGTGAAGCTGTCGGCCCTAGAGAGTGAAGGAAACCAAGCGGCAAGGTCGAATTGCTCATCATCACTCAGATGCCACCGTTCCGCACATCGTGGCTCTACTTGGTTTCTCCTTTCACGCTGCAAAGATAAGAATTACTCCCTTACATTCCAAACAATTCAACGTTTATTTTATCTTTTTCCTCAAAAACCACCTTACTTCCAAAATAATTTTGTACTTTTGCAGATGCATAACTAAAAACAAGAATATATGGATATCGGATTAATTATTAGTATTGTTGGTCTTTTGCTCACCATTGCTGTGGCTATTGGTATTAAATTTGAAGTGACCGATATTGACGTTTTCAAGAAACGTCCGGCAAAAATGATATTTGATCTGATCTTAAATAAGAAAACAACAGACCCACAGCGAAAGAAACTCCTAAAGAAACTAAATAAGTATGACTTCTTTAATAAGCAAATTAAGAATGAATATATTCAAGCATTCTCTCTTGGAAAGCGTGGCCCAGAAGATTTGCTACTAGATATTTGTGTTAGCAATAAAATTGAACCGACTGACTACATGAGCAAAAGTGTATTGGACTATATTAGTAGCAATTTGAAAACAAAATACTCCGAAAAAATGCAATGCGTTAAAGAAGATACTACACAAACTACAATGAAACCAATTGAGATTAAAAAGCCAGAAGTAATTGAGTCAAATTCCTCGGGAGAGCAAATAGTTTTTTTGTCGGAGATGCTTAAAAAGAAGCATCCTGATACATGCGACGAGCTTATATCGATCTTAAACAAGCACAAAGTAAAATACTCTTTTCTAAAGGCAACAAGAGATATATGGTGTCGCGATTATATGCCAGTTCAGACACCATCAGGCAAGCTGATACAATTTAAATATGATCCGAGTTATCTTAAAGGCAAGAAAGAATGGGAAGAGTCTCGCTCAGATGTCGAAGAGGTTTGTAGAATGAATGATATAGATGCAGAACCCTCTGATATAAATTTGGATGGTGGTAATGTCCTGATTTGCGATAGACGGGCCATTTTGTCAGATAGGATTTATTCAGAAAACCCTGATATACCCAGAGATGAACTTAGAAGAAAACTTGCTAAGATGTTAGAATGCGAGATAATAGTAATACCATCCTTAAATAAAACCGTAGATTTTACAGGACATGCTGATGGTATGGTTAGGTTTGTGAACAGGGATAAAGTTCTTGGTATAAAATACGATGATAAATATAAAAAGGATTGGTGGAAAAATACTCAAAAGATATTAGAGAATAACAATATATCATTCGTTGAGGTTCCTTTCTTTGAGGATGAACCCGATCCTGAAAATCCCGAAAGTGCAATTGGTGTATACGTTAACTACTTGGAAGTTAACGATCTGATTGTGCTTCCAGTTTTTGATAGATACGAAGATAATCAAGTAGAAAGCATACTTCAAGAGCAATTCCCCAATAAAACTATTGAAAAAATCAATTACAATGAAATAGCTAAGAAAGGTGGATTGTTGAATTGCACAACTTGGGTGATGAGGAAATGAGCATAGTGGTTTAATAATATTGAAGATATGATAACGTTAAGACCTTTTTACGAAGATGATCTGCTGGAGGCTGAGATGTATCTAGCAATGCAAGAATATTGGGATGACCTTGGGTCATATTGGTTTGACAGTAGTGTAGATCAGAAAATCATTATGATTGGGAGATTTCTCATTCATGGTGGTAAACTTGAAGATGTCATAGATCGCTATAAAGACGGAATAAGTGAAGAAAGATTAGAAAGGGTAAGGCCTTGCATCTTTAGATATCTTGGTGTACTTATGGCTAATGGGCACATTAATCGTCATTCTCCTCTTTATGCGGAACTTGATAGTCTTTCCGATGAAGCATTAATTGCAAAACTCAGTGATAAGATTAAACAAAGCGTGAAGGAAACAGAAGGTAGAGATGCTAAAGGGAAGCTATGCTATAATTATGAGATTTTAATTTAATTCAATATCGACAATACTAATACGATAGTTATGAAGAAGTATAATCGTGTGATGTTAGGCAAGGGCAGTATGTATGCCAAGATGTGTAGAGAGGAAGGTTATATAGGTGCAGAGTTTGATATTTTTGTAGACCTATCTGATTCACTATATGAGAACTGGAGAGATTTTAACGAGAAGTTTATTCCAGTTTGGATGGAAAATGTACCAGGCAAATCAAAGACGTCTGCAGGCTTGGCATGCGGATTCTTATGGACTATTGTTAAGGGGCTGAAGATCGGTGATATTGTCTTGTGTCCATCTGGTGAAGGTTATTACTATGTTGGTACTATAGCCAGCGATTATTACTATGTTCCAAATACAGAGCTTCCTCATCGCAGAAAAGTTGATTGGATGACCAATGTAGTTGAGCGTAAGAGCATGTCACAAAAACTTAAGAATTCTTCTGGTTCAGTGGGTACTTGCTGTGACTTAACATCATATGCTGATGAAATTGAAGCTTTAATAAATGGAAATACTTATATTGAGCCAACAGCTACGAATTCTTCACAAAACGCCCAGCCTAAGTCTTTCGATGAACGCTCGCTTCATAAACTCTTCTGCAGTTTCCTGCGTACAAGGAATATCTATGCTAAGACGATTTATCACGAGAAATCATCCACTAAAATTGATAGCGCCCAGAAGTGGGTACACCCAGATATCGTAGGTGTGCAGTTCGAGGAGTTTAAGAATGATGCTACGCTCTCACTTTTGAAAGCTACAGAGCCAAAAGAGACAGTGCATATCTATTCTTATGAGATGAAACGTAAGATAGATACGGACTATACTTTGAAGCAGTGCTATTTCCAAGCATTGTCAAATAGTAGTTGGGCTAACTTCGGTTATCTCGTAGCCTTTGAGATTAATGAGGATCTGGATGAAGAAATGGAGCGCCTGAATAATGCCTTTGGCATAGGTATCATACTGATGCAGGCAAACGATTCTAAGATTCTCTATCCTGCAAAGGAGAAAACTCTAGATTATAACACTATTGAGAAACTAAATAATCTCAATCCTGATTTCTGTTCCTTCATCACCAAGTTATCAAAAGTGATGAACGCTTCTAAAGACTATACTGCTGATGCTCGAAACTCTTTTGAGAAAATATGTGATAAGATCTTCGAATCAGACGAAGAACTTGAAGCATATTGTAAAGAACATAATATTCCGTTCTAGTTTTTAAAGAATACCCGGATAGAGTAATTGAAACTATCGATTACAACTACGTGGCGTTTGAGGGAGAATTACTAAATTGCACAACTTGGGTACTTAAATGATTAACGATATGAAGAAATTATTATTTATAGCAATAGTCTTATTTGGCAGCACAATTCATGTAAAAGGTCAGGATGTTGTTGCAAGAAAGGCTTCTGTAGACAAGAAAGCAAGTATTACAAAAGAGGTGAGCGGTGTCAAGAAAACGGTTACTACAAACCAATCGAGTACTACTATTAAGAAAAGTACGACAACCAAGACTGGCTCTCATCTGTTGTTTATGGGTATACCAATTGATGGAACTTTAGAAGATATTGCCCCGAAGTTGATAGAAAAGAATTTTAGGCAAGAAAGGCTTATGCCTAAAAGCTTTTCTGGTATATTTTATGAAACACTTGCTTCTATTAATGTTTCAATAGATGATACGAATGAGAAGGTTAATAGTGTAGAAGTGAGGTATTATACGGGTGTTAATGGATTAAGCGAGGACCAAATGGTGTCTTTATATAATAGAATTGTGAGAGGTTTAAAGAAGAAATATACAAACGCGAAGTTCTCTCAATTAGATGGCAAAACATTATTAAGTATGCCATTAGGCTACATTTATTGCGAAATATATAATATGAATCTATCTCGTAATTTTGGCGGAGGTACTTACATTAAGTTGAGGTATGTAGATAAAAAGAATACTTCAGATTACTCCCTGCCTCGTCTGAATAAAGCAGATGACGACTTGTAAAGGTTAAGACCTGATCATTATAAAACGTGCTCACAAAGTCCCCCTGATTCCATGAAGTATATACCTATTATAATATGTATAATGGTTCTGATGCTATCATGTTGCAACAAGAGCAAACAGGAGCTTCCGCCATCGGGTGTGGAGGAAGCCTGGGATATGAAGTATCAGAAGGAGATGGTCGATACAATCAAGACTATTAAAGTTGAGGCTCCTGTGGAAGAGCATCAGACAAAGAAACGTGTATCTACCTCGAACTCTGGTTCGTATGCTTCTGATGATAAAGACTATGACAATATGCGGGGCTGGGATCCTGCATCAGAGGACGACATGGATGATAACGGCATGAGCCGTTATATGGAGAATAATGATGAAGAAGGATGGGATTAGCTTTGACATCAAATAGTAAAGATTATGAAGAAGTATTTAGTTTCAATGGTTTTCGGGCTCTTGGCATTGGTGATGCTGAGCGGATGTGCAACAGCAGAGGAGAGGGCTGCGAGGGTAGCAGAACGGACTGCTAAGGTAAGGACCGCGCTGACGGAGAGGAATTACAAGATTGGTATAGATCACATGTATCCGATGAAGGGTGGTTCTAAGAGTGTGTCGTTCGGCTATACTGTTGAGGTGCGGAACGACTCCCTGTTTTCCTATCTGCCATATATCGGACGCGCTTATCAGATACCGTACGGTGGAGGCAAGGGGCTGAACTTCTCGGAGCGCATCGGCAGTTATCAGGAGTTACAGAAGAAGAATGGACTGCGACACATAGAAATTGGCGTGAAGAACGACGAGGATACGTACCTATATACGATTGAGGTGTATGATAATGGCAGTTCGCATATAGACGTACAGGCTCGTCAGCGTGAGCGCATCTCGTATTCCGGAGAAATGATCTTCGATAAATGAGTAGATAAGGCGCTCACACGCGACCTGTAAAGAGTTCTGCAGGGATGAGGCGCTGGGCGTTGGCGAAGTCCTCGGGGGTGTCGAGTTCGATAGAGAAGAAACTGGTGGTGTCGACGATGCGGAAAGTGTGTCCCTGGGGGATGAGTCGCTCGAAGGCACGCTCATAGAAGATGTCGATGAGCCCCTCGCCCTCGATCATCTGCTCGAGTTCGCGGAAGAGGGCGGTGCTGTAGTCGGCCGTCATGTGCTCGATACCCACACTCTCGCCTGCGGCATCCTCCGGACGGCAGGTCTTGCTGATCTCAGTGATGCGTCCCTCGGCATCAGCCACAATCTTCATTTCCTCCTCACCCAGTTCATGGCGGTTGAGCGCCAGGGCACTGCCCTCCACGCTCAGAACGGCTGGCAAGACGGCAGGATCGCAGAGGATGTCGCTGTCCATGAGCAGGAATTCGCGTCCGTCAGTATAGGGGCGTGTGAGCCAGAGGGAGAAGATGTTATTGTTGTGGGCGTAGTCGGGATTGTCGATGAAGTGGATGGTGAGAGGTGAGGGTTGAGAGGTAAGAGGCGAGAGATTACCCTGCGGGGTGAGATAGTGCGTCGTGAGGAAGTCGCGGATCATGTTGGCACGATAGCCAGTGACGACGACGAGTTCACGGATGCCAGCGTCGAGCATGGCATCGACGGTGCGCTGGAGGAGCGTACGCTCTCCGACTTTGAGAAGACACTTCGGGCGTTCGTCCGTGAGGGGCCTGAGGCGCTTGGCCATTCCGGCAGCGAGAATTACTCCAATCATATTTTATTTCGTTTACAGTTTACAGTTTACGGTTTACAGTTGATTACACTGACGGATCAGAACGGCTTGCCAGGTTATCATCTGTAAACTGTAAACCGTCAACTGTAAACAATTAAATCATCCCCTCTCCTGGTGCTCGCGCATGTAGTCACGGGGCGACATACCGTAGTACTTGCGGAAGATGGTGGAGAAGGAGGCGCTGTTGGCAAAGCCGCAGGCATACATCACCTCAGTGACGTTCATGCCCTTCTCGGCAAGCAGTTGGGCAGCCTTCTTCAGACGGATGCTGCGGATGAAGTCGTGGGGCGTCTGACCCGTGAGTTCCTTCATCTTACGATGCAAGTGGACACGGCTGATGCCGACCTCGTCGGAGATCATGTCGATGTTGAGGTCGGAGTTGGTGAGGTTCTTGCGAATGCAGTCCATGATCTTCTCGAGCAACTTATCGTCAGGCGACTTGAGCCGGATGTCCTCTACGCGCTCTTCGAGTTCGTCTGTGCGCTCGTATTTCATCTTCAGCAGTTTGTGAGAACTGAGCAGATTGAGGATGGTGCGCCGCAGGATGTCCATGTTGAACGGCTTGACGATATAGGCGTCGGCACCTGTCTCCAGGCCTTCGAGACGGTCTTCGTCGCGGTTACGGGCCGTGAGCAGTATGACGGGTATGAAGTTGGTAGAGGTATTGGTCTTGATCTGCGAACAGAGGGCGTTGCCATCCATCTCTGGCATCATCACGTCGCTGATGACGAGGCTGGGCTTGGAACGATAGACCTCGGTGAGTGCCTCGCGGCCATTGATACAGGCGCGGACATCGTAGTCTTTGGAGAGTTCCGCCTCGAGGTAGTTGCGTATCTCGTCGTCATCCTCGGCAATGACAATAGTGGTGCCGTGAGTGTCGCTCTGCTCGAAGGGTGTCTCCTCTTCCTCTTCTTGCTCAAGGGCAGACTGCAGTTCAACCAGCGACTCCTGTGGCAGTTCGCTCTCGCTGATCATCTCCTCAGGACTGAGGTGTGCGTTGCCCAGCGGGATGGTGATGACGAACTCACAGCCCTCGTCGAGGTTGTGGACGGAGATGGTGCCGTGGTGCATCTCGACCAGCGAGCGGGTGAGGTCGAGGCCGATGCCTGTGCCCGCATTGCGGTCGTTGGTGGCACTGTCGGCCTGATAGAAGCGCTGGAAGATCTTCTCCAGTTTGTCTTCAGGTATCTTCTCACCGTTGTCGCGGATGGCGATGGTGGCCGTCTTGTCGTCGTGCGTGAGGCGGATGCCAATCTCGCCGCCTGAGGGTGTGTACTTGAAGGCGTTGGAGAGCACGTTGACGATGACCTTGTCGAAGTTCGAGCGGTCGATCCACACAGGCAACTCGTCGCAGTCGTGGTCGAAGGTGAACTTGATCTGACGGGTCTTCGCCTGATGTGCGAAGAGGGTGTAGATGTCGTTGACGAAGCCCACGAGGTTGCGCTCGCTCATACGCATCTGCATCTGTCCCTTGTCAATCTTCCGGAGGTCCATCATCTGGTTGATCAGGTTGAGGATGCGCTCGGCATTGCGGCGGATGGTCTCATAGACGCTCTTGCGCTCAGGGTCTTCCTCTTTCTTGATGAGTGAGAGGAGGGGCGTGAGAATAAGCGTCATCGGGGTTCGGATATCATGACTGATATTCATGAAGAAGCGCAGTTTGGCCTCACTCATCTCCTCGGCATGGATATGTGCCTGAAGGCGCAGGCGGTTCTGCTCACGATGGTGACGATAGGCGAGGAACTGCCAGGCGAAGAGTCCGATGACGAGGGCATAGAAGAAATAGGCCCATGCGGAACGGTACCAGGGGCTGTGCACGACGACGGTGAAACTGCGTTCAGGAGTCTCGACACCACTGCGCTCTGCTTTCACGCGGAAGCGGTAGGTGCCTGGTGGCAGATGGGAAAACGATAGTTCGTTGTGTCCTGCAGGCAGTGCACGGAAGGGCTCACCATTGATGCTGTAATGGAAGACGATGTGCTCCGGGTTCTCGTAGGTCAGCGTGGAGAGGTGGATGGAGAACGAGTTGTCGTGGTATCCAAGCACGAAGTGGTTGCTGGCAGAGACAGGGGCCTCAGTGACCTGATAGCCACCAGAGCGCGTGGCGGTGCTGACAGGCTCGCCGTTGATGGTGAGTGCCGTCAGTTGGACGTTGGCATTCCACTGGCTCTGCTTGATGTCCGCGGGGTTAAACCAGGTGACGCCACCCGTGCCTCCGAAGAGGATGGTACCAGTGGCATCCGACCACGAGGCACCGTCGCTGAACTCATTGCTCTGCAGACCGTCGTCGGCAAAGTAGTTCATCACGGGTCCCTTGTTGGGGTCGAAGGAGCAGAGGCCATGGTCCGTGGATATCCAGAGCAAGCCATGCTGGTCACGCTCTATGGCGGCAATGCCGTTAGAAGGGAGACCGTTTTCGACGGTATAGTGCTTGGTCTGCTTCGACTTGAGATCGTAGCAGTAAAGTCCTGAGTTCGTACCATACCACAATCGTCCGTCGTACTCACGGGCCACCCTGATGGGCACGCTGTAGTTGAGGCAGTTGACGCCAAAGGTCTTCGTCCAACTGTCGCTGGCGATATCGAGGCAGCAGAGTCCCATCGACGTGGCGACATAGAGGCGGGCACCGTCTGGAGAGAACGAGATCTGCGAGATGTAGTCGTTGGTGATGCTGTTCATCGAGGGCTCGTTGGGGGCGTTCTCCCGCATCACGTAGGTGCGGAACTGTCCGTCAGCGGGGTTATAGCAGATGACACCGTGGCGCATGGTGGCCAGCCAGAGGCGGTCCTGGGCGTCGACCTCGATATCCATGATGACGAGGTGGTCGTCCTGGGGATAATTGAAGCGCTTGTACTGGAACGTCCTGGGGTCGATGCTGCCTCCCCCTTCGCCGTAAGAGCCAATCCAGACACGCCCGTCGCTGGTCTCTGCCATGGCCATGACGGTAGAGGGATAACCCTCTAAGAGATGGCGCACGAGTTGGCCTCCAGGTTTGATGACGTAGATGCCGTCCTTGTCAGTACCCTCCCAGGCCACGCCACGGCTGTCGAAGAGTACGCTGACCACGCAGGCCGAACCAGCCACATTGCGGGAACTGCCCAGTTTATAGCCCATGTACTGGAAGCCGTTGGAAGTGATAGGCTGACAGAAGATGCCCTTCTGGAGCATGCCGAACCAGAGGTTTCCGCTGTTATCCTCGATGATGGAATAGACCTTGCTCTTGGAGAGATCTACCGCCTGACTGAAGAAGGGATTATCAGTGAAGGTGTCCTGACGGGGGTCGTAGATGGCGACACCCTTACCGTCGTAGCCTATGATGATGCTGTTCTGACTGGTGCAATAGAGCGACGAGATTTCTTTCAGGCCTGTCACCGCCACGTGGACAAAGTCGCTTCCCTGCTGACGGTAGAGGCCCGCATTGGTGGCTACAAAGATGTTGCCGTCGCGATCGGAGCAGAGTTGTCCGAGAATGAGGTCCTTCCGGCCCTTGAGGTAGTGCTGCAGCCGCTGACCGTCGTAACAGACGAGGCCCTCCTGGTCTGACACCATCCAGAGACGGCCTTTCTGATCTTCGAGCAGGGAATTGACGGTATGGAGGTTGGCGAATTCACCACCGAGTTGACGGGCCGTCTTGTGATCAGTAAACTTCATCAGTCCGAGGCCGGAGGAGCCTGCGAGCACGTCGCCGTTGGCACGTTCCAGGAAACAGGTGGCATAGCCATAACTCTCCTTGCCCTGATGGTCCAGGAGGGTGACATTATGGAACTCTTCGCCGTCCCAGGTCTGCAGGGCGCCATACATGCCGAAGTAGAAGAGGCCGCTTCGGTCCTGCATCATACAGTTCACATAGTTGCTGGCCAGTGTCTTGTCGGCCTCGTTCTCTTTCTTGAAGACGCGGAACTGATAGCCGTCGTAACGATTGATGCCATTGCGGGTAGTCACCCATAGGAACCCATCGTGATCAAGATATACCTGAGTAACGAAACTACTGGACAACTGATGACTATCAGTAGTGTAGAATTTGCCCATCTGTGCACGTAAGCCCACAGTAAGGCAAAATAATAGTAGCGTTAGTAGTAGCCTTAACTTCATTGCTTTGATTTAAATTCGGATGCAAAGTTAGTTATTTTTTTATAAACACAAAACTTTTTAATTGTTTTTTCGTAAATATCAACAGAAATATGGCCGCTCTTTCAGAAATAAGTGCTATCTTTGCAGACGAATTATCAAAACATTCATTACAATGAGACAATTACTGCTGACAAAGAAAATCATGGTCGTCGTGATGCTGGCGCTGGCCATGTCACTGAAAGTGAAGGCTGCAGACGCCTTCATCGTCTTCGAACCTGCCTCTGGGGCGTGGGAACTGAGCGACCCCAGCATCTGTATTGCCGAGGGTGAGCACAGTTGTGTCAGACTGGCTGTTGCCAACCTCGCCACTGACTTCGGAAAAGTCACCGGTACCGAAGCCACCATCACCTCTCTCACCGCTCACCTCTCACCTCTCACCTCTAAAAGCATCCTCATCGGCACCGTGGGTGCCAACAAGCAGATCGACCAGTGGGTGAAGCAGGATGTACTGCGCGACTTGAAGGGCAAGACAGAGAAATACATCATCAAGACCATCGGCAACCAACTGGTCATCGCTGGCAGTGACAAGCGTGGCACCGTCTACGGCATCTACGAACTGTCGCGCCAGATAGGCGTCTCGCCCTGGTACTACTGGGCTGACGTGCCTGTAGAGAAACACACCTCTTTATATATCAAGGAAGGCGAATATACAGACGGAGAGCCGGCTGTCAGATACCGTGGCCTGTTCCTCAACGACGAGGCACCCTGTCTGACGACGTGGGTGAAGAACACCTTCGGCACCGACTTCGGAGGTCATAAGTTCTATGAGAAGGTGTTTGAGTTGATCCTCCGCCTGAAGGGCAACTACCTGTGGCCCGCCATGTGGGGCTGGGCTTTCTATGCCGACGACCCTGAGAACCTGAAGACCGCCGACGCCATGGGTGTGATGATGGGTACCTCGCACCACGAGCCCATGGCCCGCAACCATCAGGAGTATGCCCGTGACCGTAAGGGCTGGGGCGCCTGGAACTACAGCACGAACAAGCAGAATCTGGACCGTTTCTTCCGTGAGGGTATCGAGCGCATGAAGGGTACTGACGATATCGTGACCATCGGCATGCGTGGCGACGGTGACGAGGCCATGGGCAACGGTACGGACACGAAACTCCTGGAGAGCATCATCAACAACCAGCGCCGCATCATCAAGGAGGTGACGGGGAAATCGGCAGACAAGACGCCACAGATATGGGCGCTCTATAAAGAAGTACAGGACTACTACGACGCAGGACTGCGCGTGCCTGACGACGTGACGGTACTGCTCTGCGACGACAACTGGGGCAACGTGCGCCGTCTGCCTACCGCTGAGGAACAGAAGCGCAAGGGTGGCTGGGGACTCTACTACCACGTGGACTACGTCGGAGCACCCCGTAACTCGAAATGGATCAACGTCACCCCCATCCAGAACATGTGGGAGCAGTTGCAACTGGCCTACAATGGTGGTATCCAGAAACTGTGGATCCTGAATGTGGGCGACCTGAAGCCCATGGAATACCCCATCCAACTGTTTATGGACATGGCCTGGAATCCCACGAAATACCATGTCGATAATCTCCTCGACCACACCCGTGACTTCTGCGCAGAGAGTTTCGGCGAGGATCAGGCCTGCGAGGCAACACAACTGCTGAACCTCGTGAGCAAATACAATGGCCGCATCACCTCGGAGATGCTCGACGCCAAGACCTACACCACCACAGAGTTCGCCAAGGTGGTGGCCGACTATCAGGCCCTCGAGGCCCGCGCCCTCAGACAGTTCATCACCCTGAAGCCCGAAGCCAAGGATGCCTACCGTCAGATCATCCTCTTCCCCATCCAGGCCATGGGCAACATCTACGAGATGTACTATGCCCAGGCTATGAACCACGAGTTGGCTGCTAAAGGCGATCCTGAAGCCAACTGCTGGGCAGAGCGCTGCAGGAAGGCCTTTGAGCGCGACCAGCAACTAAGCCTGCAATACAACAAGGAGATCGCTGGTGGCAAGTGGGACGGCATGATGATCCAGAAGCATATCAGTTATAAGATCTGGAACGACAACTATCCCGCAGACGTCTGTCCTGACCTCATCGAGGTGAAGGCGCCTGCGGAGGGTCCGACATTCTCGCCCCGTGATGGCTATATCAGCATCGAGGCCGAGCACACCTGGAACCGTCAGGATGCCTCACAGGCACAGTGGACCGTCATCCCTTACATGGGCCGTACCCTCAGCGGCATCGCCCTCATGCCCTACACCGTGGGCACAGACAACGCTTCGCTGACCTACCGTTTCTCTCTGACTCAGGACACATCTCTCACCTCTCACCACTCACCTCTATAAAAGTCCGCGTCATCACCAAGTCCACCCTCGACTTCCTCGACAAGGGCGGTCTCGTGTATGACGTTGCCATCGACGGTGGACAGCCTGTGAGTGTGAACTTCAACGCCAACCTCAACGAGAAGCCTGAGAACATCTACAGCATCTACTACCCCACCGTCGCCAGTCGTGTGGTGGAGAAAGAGGTGGAACTGCCACTCAGCGCCTCACAGGATACCCACACCCTGACCCTCCACCCACAGGACCCGGGCATCGTCTTCGAGAAGATCGTCATCGACCTCGGCGGCTATCAGCCCCAGTTCCTCTTCGGAGAAGAGTCGCCCAAGACCTATCAGAAATAACGTATAATCACAATAACCCAACTAATGAAAATGAACATGTTACGTATTCCCTGCATCGCCCTCTTACTGGGTGCCGCAGCAGGCCTCTCAGCGCAGAAGGCCATGACGCCCCCTCAAGGTGGCAAACAGATTAGTGACGAATTGATCGGTATCTTCTTCGAGGACATCAACAACTCTGCTGATGGCGGCCTCAATGCCGAACTGGTACAGAACGGCTCTTTCGAGTTCTCGCCCGTTGAGCGCGACGGCTGGGGCCCTGGCACGGCATGGAAGATGATTCGTCCCGGACACTCCCTGGGCACCCTGCAGGTGCGTCAGGACAACCCCGTCCATCCCAACAACGCCAACTACATGCACCTCCACACCGAGCGTGTGAAGGAATACTATGACTATAAGGGCTGGAAAGGATTCGGTCTCCAGAACGACGGCTTCGACGGCATCTCCGTGAAGGCTGGCGAGAAGTATGACTTCTCCGCTTTCCTGCGTAACGTCAGCGGTGGCGCCAAGCAGGTGCGCGTGGCACTCGTCGAGATGCAGGCAGGATGGCCTCCCAAGGATCCGAAACTGTTGGCTGAGACGGTCATCAACGTGACAGACAACGCCTGGAAGAAATACGAGGCTGTGCTTACGCCTGACAGCACTTGTCAGAAGGCTTCGCTCCAGATGCTCGTGCTCAACACGGGCGATATGGATGTCGACGTGGTATCGCTGATGCCTGAAGACACTTATAAAGGTCACGGTATCCGCAAGGACCTCGCCCAGGCACTGGCCGACCTGAAGCCAAAGTTCATGCGCTTCCCTGGTGGCTGTGTGGTCCATGGCGGTGGCGACGGCTTCTGGAACACCTACCGTTGGAAGACCACCCTTGGTCCGAAGGAGACACGCCGTCAACTGAAGAACACCTGGGGTTATCACCAGAGTTGTGCCATCGGCTATTTCGAGTATTTCCAGTTCTGCGAGGATCTCAACATGGAGCCCGTGCCCATCCTGCCCGCTGGTGTGAGTTGCCAGGGTGCCAATGGTGGCTGGAACATGTGGCCCACCCAGGCTCAGGACGTCGTGCCGATGTCTGAGATGGACGAGTGGGTGGCAGAGGCCATCGACCTCATCGAGTGGGCTAATGGCGACCCCGCCACGAACAAATGGGCGAAGATGCGTGCAGACGCTGGCCATCCCAAGCCCTTCAACCTGAAATATCTCGGTATCGGTAACGAGGAGAAGATCTCTCCCGAGTTCATCGAGCGCTTCAAGTATATCTATGAACGCGTGACGAAGGCCCATCCCGAGATCGTGATCGTGGGCACTGCAGGTCCTGGTTCTCACGCTGATAATCCCGACTATGAGGCAGGCTGGAAACTCGCCGACGAACTCGCCATGCCCATCCTCGACGAGCACTACTACGAGCCGCGCGACTACTTCCTGAACAAGCGTCAGTATGACAACTATCCCCGTGACCGCAAGACGAAGGTCTATCTCGGCGAATATGCCGCCAAGGACAAGAAACTCATCGACGCCCTTGCCGAGGGCCTCTATCTGCTCCATGTCGAGCGCAACGGTGATGTGGTGGCCATGACCTCATACGCACCCCTCTTCGCCCGCAAGAACGGCACCCAGTGGAATCCCGACCTCATCTACTACGACAACGAGCGTCCGTTCCTCACCTGCAGTTACTATGTGCAGCAGATGTTCGGCCTGTCGTCAGGTAACTACTACTACGGCGACTGCGTGAAGTTCGAGGGCGATGCCGCTGACGTCTGCCAGCCACAGGAGAATGTGCACTATGGCCAGAGTGTCATCCTCAACACCAAGACGCGCCAACTCTTCGTGAAGATATGTAACGCCACCGCCGATGCCAAGACGGCACACCTCAACCTGTCGCGCTTCAAGGTGGGGAAGTTCGCTGAGAAGATGACCATCTCCGGACAGCCCGAGGACGAGAACAACTTCGACAAGCAGCCCATCGCTCCCGTCAAGGAGACCATCAAGATGAAGAAGCGCATGGATGTGGAGGTTGCTCCCTACTCCTTCTCACTGATTACCATCAAATTGTAATATAATAATGTCACACAGTTCTCTACTGATCTCGCAGATATCTGAGAATCAAGAATTTGAGAATTTCAGAATTATCCCGAATCATTTGTCGCTGGCGACAATAATCTGTGAAATCTGTGAGATCTGTGTGACTAAACCATTAAAACTTATAGCCAAATGAAAAAAGTATTATCAACTATTCTGTTATGTGTGTTCGCCCTGACGGTGAGCGCACAGAAAGGTAAGGCCCAAAAAGCCGTCGTAAAAGAACCAGACCCCAACTTCTACATCTTCCTCTGTTTCGGACAGTCGAACATGGAGGGAGCCGCTCGTCCTGAGGCTCAGGACCTGAAGAGTCCCGGTCCACGATTCCTGTGGATGCCTGCCGTGGACTATCCCGCCACGGAGACACTCCCTGAACGTAAGATGGGCGAGTGGTATGAGGCCATTCCTCCCCTCTGCCGTCCCAACACGGGTCTGACCCCCGCCGACTGGTTCGGCCGTACACTGGTGGAGTCATTGCCTGAGAACATCAAGATCGGCGTCATCCACGTCGCCATCGGCGGTATCGACATCAAGGGCTTCCTCCCCGACAGCATCGACAACTACGTGAAGACCAAGGCCCCAGGCTGGATGAAAGGCATGCTCGCCGCCTACGACAACAACCCGTACAAGCGACTGGTCACACTGGCCAAGAAGGCTCAGAAAGACGGTGTCATCAAGGGCATCCTCATGCACCAGGGTGAGACCAACACAGGCGATCCGAAATGGGCTGGCATGGTGAAGGAGGTATACGACAACCTCTGCGGCGACCTCCAGTTGAAGCCCGAGGAGGTGAACCTCTATGCAGGCAACATCGTACAGGCTGGCGGCAAGGGCGTCTGCATCGGCTGTAAGAAGCAGATCGACGAACTGCCACAGACCCTCCACACCGCACAGGTCATCTCGTCTGACGACTGCACCAACGGTCCCGACCGTCTGCACTTCGACGCTGCTGGCTATCGTGAGTTAGGCTGTCGCTATGGCGAGGCCGTCGCCCGTCATCTGGGCTACGAGCCCAAGCGTCCCTACATCGAGATGCCCAAAGGCATCGAGATACCTGCCGACGCCTTCATCGCCGAGACCACCGTTCCTGGCAATGAGTTCCCCAAGGTCGACAAGGAAGGTCGCGCCTATTTCCGCATCTCTGCCCCTGAGGCCCGTAAGGTCATCGTCGACATCTGCGACAAGAAGTACGACATGCAGCCCGACGGCAAGGGTAACTTCATGGCCGTCACCGATCCCCTCGTGCCTGGCTTCCACTATTATTTCATGAATATCGGCGGTGTCAACTTCATCGATCCTGCCACAGAGACCTTCTTCGGCTGTAACCGTGAGTCGGGTGGTATCGAGATCCCCGAGGGCAGCGAGGGCGACTACTATCGTCCACAACAAGGTGTGCCCGCTGGTCAGGTGCGCAGCATCTACTACTACAGCAACGAGCAGAAGACGTGGCGCCACGCCATGGTCTACACGCCTGCCGAGTACGACCTGAAGGCCAACATCAAGAAGCGCTACCCCGTGCTCTATCTGCAGCATGGCATGGGTGAGGACGAGACTGGCTGGAGCAAGCAGGGTCATATGCAGCACATCATGGACAACGCCATCGCTGCGGGACGGGCCGTGCCGATGATAGTGGTCATGGAGAGCGGCGACATCAAGGCACCCTTTGGCCCCGGACAGTCCAGAGACCAGTACGGCAACTCGTTCTATCCCGTCCTGCTCAACGACCTCATCCCCTATATCGACGCAAACTTCCGCACGAAGACCGATCGTGAGAACCGTGCGATGGCTGGTCTCTCATGGGGTGGCCACCAGACCTTCGACATCGTACTCACCAACCTCGACAAGTTCTCCTATATGGGAACCTTCAGCGGTGCCATCTTCGGCCTCGACCTGAAGACCGCCTACAACGGTGTGTTCACCAATCCCGAGGCGTTCAACAAGCAGATCCACTACTTCCTGATGTGCAGTGGAACAGAGGGCATGGACAAGATGTTCGGGACGAAGAAGATGGTGGATGACCTGAATGCCATGGGCATCAATGCCCACTACTCCGAGTCCACAGGCACCGCCCACGAGTGGCTCACCTGGCGTCGCGGCCTCAACGAGTTCATCCCGCATCTGTTCAAGTAAGCAGATACCAATCCATTCAAGAAGTGCGCTGGCAGTCTTGCCGGCGCACTTATATTTAACGGCCCGTTAGACAGCAAAACCTTACAATCTTACAATCTTACATTGTATAGGAAAAATGTGGAAACATAGTTTTAATAATAATATATAGCATATATTATTAATCTTTAGAATTCAAAAAAACACATACTTTGTAAGATTGTAAGATTTTAGTCTGCGCTAAAAAAAACTTCTTCCCCTCCAGACTCAGGGGGGAAGAAGTTATCAGGTACGACTGTCTCTTCGGGTTATTGCACCTTCGTCATTTCGAAAGTGGCGGTGTAGGTGGTATTGTCATCACGCATACGCAGGGCCTTCCACTTCATCTTGCCATCCTGGATGCTCTCAATCTCCCACCACTCACGGATTTCTTCGCTGTCGGCAGTCTTCTTCCAGCGGGTGCACAGCAGAGTGCTATCAACAAAATAGTCAGAAAGGAAGTCAGTATCTCCCTTCCAATCGCCGTCAACCATTCTGTAATATACATAGGTGCCGTCGGCCTTGTACTCCCAGCGGTGCAGTTCACCATCGGTGTGGTCGTCTTCATCGCTGGTCACCATGCCTTCCCATGTGCCAACGATGTCTTGCTCATAGTCGTTGAAGATTCGCTCGTAGCGTTCATTTTCCCAGACCTCACCACCGATTTCCTCGCCATCCATATAGACTCTCCAATCGGAAGGCAGTTAAGGGTGTAAAGGATGCCTGGTAAGGGAGTAAAGGATAGGGAGTTATCTATATAAAGTCCTATCCTTTATAAGGTTAGGAGGCATTGGTAACGGAGTAAACAGGCATTACTAACAGGGTAAAGTGGCAGGGGGGGGCGATCATTTCCTTTATTTCATTAATTTCTGCGGAAAAATAAAAAAAAACGGGACTACTGAGGTTGTTTTTATGGAAATTCCCGTAATCACTATTGCAAAAGTAACATAAACTATGGCGAAAAATAACATTTCAACACTATGAAACAAATGATAAAGTTTATGAAACAGAAAATAAATAGAGTTTCAAATATTTGCCGTAACTTTGCACCAGATTCAAGAATAAAATTGTTTTAGTTATATTAGTAGTTAGTAGTTTTTCCTTCCCCGGGACCCAAGAAAAGCGTTTCTTGTCCCGGGGTTCTTTTTAGAAACAAAATCAAAGAATTATAAATATGAACAGACTATTGATTACCATGCTGCTCAGCGCCCTCACCACCATGAGCGCTCAGGCACAACAGCACAAGTTATGGTACAGCCAGCCGGCCCGCCACTGGCTGGAGGCCCTGCCCGTAGGCAATTCCCACCTCGGCGCCATGGTCTATGGCAAGACTGACACCGAGGAGATCCAACTGAACGAGGAGACCTTCTGGAGCGGTTCCCCCCACGACAACAACAGTCCTGAGGCCAAGGCCCATCTGCAGGAAGTGCGCGACTCTATCTTCGCCGGCAAGGAAGAGTCCGCCCACGCCCTCATTGACAAATACTTCATCAAAGGCCCTCACGGACAGAAATACCTGCCCCTGGGCGACCTGAGGCTGGCTTTCGACTATCAGGGGCAGTCTGCTCCCACCGACTACCGACGCGAACTGAGCCTGGCCGATGCGCTGGCCACCACGAGTTACGAGGTGGACGGTGTGAGATACAAGCGGACGGTATTTGCCTCGCAGGCAGACAACGTCATCATCATACAGGTGACAGCCAGCAAGAGAAAGGCGCTGAACTTCACCGTGTCGTATGCCCTCGACGGCCAGCAGCCTGACGGCAAGACCGTGGGCAAGCACGAGAAGGCCTATATTATAGATAATGTGGAACATGAAGGCATAGCCGGTAAACTGCAGGCCGAGGTACGCGTGAAAGTGACGGCCGACGGTGCTGTCAGCGACGGGAACAACAGCATGAACGTGGACAAGGCCACCACCGCCACCATCTATGTCACCGCCGCAACGAACTACGTGAACTACCACACCATCAACGGCAATCCAGCCCTGAAGAACGTAGAGACGATGGCCTCCATCAAGAAAAAGAGTTACCAGCAACTCCTGAAGGACCATCTGCAGAAATACCAGGAACAGTACAACCGCGTATCGCTGACGCTGGGTAATCAGAACACTCAGGTTCCCACCGACCAGCGCCTCGCAGCCTTTAATGCGCCCGCAGACGAAATCGCAAATGGTAAATCTATCGACCTCGACATGGTGTCGCTGATGATGCAGTACGGCCGCTATCTGCTGATCTCCTCGTCGCAGCCTGGCGGACAACCTGCCAACCTCCAGGGCGTGTGGAACAACAAGAAAGACGCCCCGTGGGACTCGAAATACACCATCAACATCAATGCCGAGATGAACTACTGGCCTGCCCTCGTGGGCAACCTCGCCGAGACGCAGCAGCCGTTCTTCTCGATGATCCGCGACCTGAGTGAGACGGGAGTGAAGACAGCCCAGGAGATGTACGGTTGTCGTGGCTGGGTAGCCCATCACAACACCGACCTCTGGCGCATCGCAGGACCTGTCGACGGTACTCCTTGGGGGATGTTCCCCACAGGAGGGGCGTGGCTCACGACCCACCTCTGGCAACACTATCTCTATACGGGCGACAAGCAGTTCCTGGAAGAATACTATCCCGTGATGAAGGGCGCCGCTGACTTCCTGACCGACTATCTGACGCCCTACCCCGCTGACGGCTACATCAAGCAGGCCGCAGGCTGGCTCGTCACCGCGCCCACCGTCTCGCCCGAACACGGTCCTGTGGGCAAGAACACCACCGTCACCGCTGGTTCGACGATGGACAACCAGATTGTCTTCGACGTGCTCTCGCAGACCCTCGCCGCCGCCAAAGTCCTCGGCAAGGACCAATCTCAAATCTCAAATCTCAAATCTCAAATCTCAAAACTCCCTCCCATGCAGATAGGCCGCTACGGCCAGTTGCAGGAGTGGATGCAGGACGGCGACGACCCCAAGGACGAGCACCGTCACATCTCCCACCTCTACGGCCTCTATCCCTCTAACCAGATCTCGCCATACTCCCACCCCGACCTCTTCACCGCCGCCGCCAACACCCTGAACCAGCGTGGTGACATGGCCACGGGCTGGAGTCTCGGCTGGAAGATCAACTTCTGGGCCCGTATGCTCGACGGCAACCATGCCTTCCGCATCATCAAGAACATGCTGAACATGATTCCCTACACCACAGAATGGGGACCCCGTGGCGGTACTTATCCCAACCTCTTCGACGCCCATCCGCCCTTCCAGATCGACGGCAACTTCGGCTGTGCGGCAGGTGTCTGTGAGATGCTCCTGCAGAGCCACGACAATGCCGTCCACCTGCTCCCCGCCCTGCCTGACGACTGGCGCGAGGGTGAAGTGAAAGGTCTGCAGGCCCGTGGTGCCTTCACCGTCGATATGGCGTGGACAGAGGGCAAACTGCAACAGGCCACAATCACGTCGAAGATCGGTGGCACCCTGCGTCTGCGCTCCTACGTCCCCCTGCAGGGCAACGGTTTGCGCAAGGCCTCCGGTGCCTGTCCCAACCCCCTGTTCGCATCGCCGGAAATCCGCCAGTCCCTGCATTCAGAGGAGTTGACGGAGTTCCCGCTGATCCCCCTGAAGGAGGTCTTCGAATACGATATCGACACCACGCCAGGGCAGGTAATCACCGTCAGCAGGCAGTAAACAGCCACGCCTACAGGCCTAAAAAACGTCAATGATACTTATGCGAAAGTATTTGTTACAAATGGGAATATTTAATGCCGGAAAAATTCGTAACTTTGCGGCGTTAAATTCCCGTATATGAATTACCGCTTATTATCAACTATCATTTGTTTCTGTGCCGGCCTTCAGTTGTCGGCACAGAATTTTCCTTATCAGAATCCTAATCTGAGCGCCAAGGAGCGCGCAGTGGATCTCTGCAGTCGTCTGACCCTTGATGAGAAGGCCATGCTGATGCTCGACGAGAGTCCTGCCATCCCCCGCCTCGGCATCAAGAAGTTCTTCTGGTGGAGCGAGGCTCTCCATGGAGCAGCGAACATGGGCAATGTCACCGTGTTCCCTGAGCCTGTGGCCATGGCATCGTCGTTCAACCCCGACCTGCTCTACAACTGTTTCGACGTGGCCTCGACAGAGTTCCGCGCCCAATACAACCACCGTATGCACGACCTCAACGGCGAGGACGAGAAGTTCCACAGTCTCTCGGTATGGACGCCGAACGTGAACATCTTCCGTGACCCCCGCTGGGGACGCGGACAGGAGACCTACGGCGAAGACCCGTATCTGACGAGTGTGATGGGTGTGCAGGTGGTTCGTGGCCTGCAGGGACCTGAGGATGCGAAGTACCGCAAACTTTGGGCCTGTGCCAAGCACTATGCCGTACACAGCGGTCCTGAGTACACCCGCCACACGGCCAATGTCAACAACGTCTCGCCCCGCGACTTCTGGGAGACCTATATGCCCGCCTTCAAGACCCTGGTGCAGGATGCCAAGGTGCGTGAGGTGATGTGCGCCTACCAGCGTCTCGACGACGATCCCTGCTGTGGCTCGAACCGTCTGTTGCAGACCATCCTCCGCGACGAGTGGGGATTTGAGTACCTCGTGGTCAGCGACTGTGGTGCCGTCAGCGATTTCTACACCTCTCACAAGAGTTCTTCCTCGCCCGTCACCGCCTCTGCCAAGGCCACATTAGCCGGCACGGACGTGGAGTGCGGCTTCGGCTACGCTTACAAGAGCATCCCCGAGGCCGTGAAGCGCGGACTCATTACCGAGGCAGAGGTCGACAAACACGTGATCCGTCTGCTCGAGGGCCGTTTCGACCTGGGTGAGATGGACGACCCCTCGCTCGTGGAGTGGTCTAAGATCCCCTACTCCGCCATGTCCACCAAGGCTTCAGCCCAACTGTCGCTCGACATGGCCCGTCAGACCATCGTGCTGCTCCAGAACAAAGGCAACATCCTGCCCTTGAAGAAGAATGCGGAGAAGATTGCCATTATCGGTCCCAATGCCGACAACACCCCGATGATGTGGGGCAACTACAACGGCACGCCCAATAAGACCATCACCATCCTCGACGGCGTCAAGGCTAAGCAGAAGAAACTGTTCTATAAAGCCGGCTGCGACCTGACCTACGACAAGGTGATGGAGTGTCTCTTGGCCACTGACTGCGTCGCCCCTGACGGAAAGAAAGGCCTCAAGGGCACCTTCTGGAACAACCGCAAGATGGAGGGCAAGCCCGTCTCCACACAATACTATACCACCCCGCTGGCTGTCACCACCTTCGGCATGCACAACTTCGCCCCTGGCGTACAACTCGAGGACTTCTCCGCGAAGTACGAGACCGTCTTCACCCCGAAGGAAGCAGGCGAATATGTGGTGAACGTCGACGGCACAGGCCATTTCGAACTCTACATCGACGGCGAGCGGAAGTTCATGCACCACATCTGGCGCACCACCCCCAACCGCGTGGCTCTTCAGGCTGAGAAGGGCAAGAGTTACAACATCGAGGTACGCTTCTCACACGTCCATACCTACAATGCCGACCTGAAGATCAACATCGCCCGCGAACTGTCTATCGACTACCAGCAGACCATCGCCCAGTTGAAGGGCATCGACAAGGTGATCTTCGTAGGAGGTATCGCCCCGAGCCTCGAAGGTGAGGAGATGCCCGTCGACATCGACGGCTTCAAGGGTGGCGACCGCACGAACATCGAACTGCCAAAGGTACAGCGCGACTTCCTCAAGGCCCTGAAAGAGGCTGGCAAACAGGTGATCTTCGTCTGCTGCTCCGGCTCTGCCATCGCCCTGTTGCCTGAGACGGAGGCCTGCGACGCCATCGTACAGGCCTGGTATCCGGGTCAGGAGGGTGGCACGGCCGTGGCTGATGTGCTCTTCGGCGACGTGAACCCCTCTGGCAAACTGCCCGTGACCTTCTATAAGAGTTCGTCGCAGTTGCCCGACTACGAGGACTACTCGATGAAAGGCCGCACCTACCGCTACTTCAACGATCCGCTCTTCGCCTTTGGCTACGGCCTGAGTTATACCACCTTCGAGGTGGGAGAAGCCGCCACATCCGGTACTCCAGGAAATGAAGGCTTCGCCGTATCCGTGCCCGTTAAGAACACAGGAGCCCGCCAGGGTGCCGAGGTCGTACAACTCTATATCCGCGACCTCGCCGACAAAGAAGGTCCGCTGAAGTCGCTCCGTGGTTTCAAGAAGGTGCAACTGAATCCGGGACAGACCACCACGGCTACCATCGCCCTCGACAAGAAGAGTTTCGAGTTCTGGGACGCCGAGACCAACACCATGCGTACCAAGCCCGGCTCCTACGAGATTCTCTATGGCAACAGTTCGCAGGACAAGGACCTGAAGAAATTAACAGTAACCATTCAATAACACATTAATCTTTATTTAATTAACAGTATGAAAAAAAGATTCTTTACAGGTTTGGTGCTCGTATGCATGAGCATCTTACCAACCCTGGCACAATGGGGACGTCCCGTTGACTATTCAGCAGGCCCCGGACTCAAGGATGCCTACAAGGACTATTTCACGATTGGCGTAGCCGTCAACAAGACCAACATCTCTGATCCCGCTCAGACTGCCATCATCAAGAAGCAGTTCAACAGCGTGACCGCCGAGAACGCCTGGAAACCAGGCGAGATCCATCCGAAAGAGGGTGTCTGGAACTTCGGCTTAGCCGACAGCATCGCCAACTTCTGCCGTGAGAACGGTATCAAGATGCGTGGCCACTGCCTCTGCTGGCACTCTCAGTTTGCCGATTGGATGTTCACCGACAAGAAAGGCAAGCCCGTGAAGAAGGAAGTATTTTATGAGCGTCTGCGCGAGCATATCCACACCGTGGTGAACCGTTATAAGGACGTGGTCTATGCCTGGGACGTGGTCAACGAGGCCATGGCCGACGACGGCCGTCCGTTCGAGTTCGTCAACGGTAAGATGGTTCCTGCCAGCCCCTATCGCCAGAGCCGTCATTTCAAACTCTGCGGCGACGAGTTCATCGCCAAGGCCTTCGAGTTCGCCCGTGAGGCTGATCCCACTGGCGTGCTGATCTACAACGACTACAGTTGTGTTGACAACGGCAAGCGCGAGCGTATCTACAACATGGTGAAGAAGATGAAGGACGCTGGTGTGCCCATCGACGGTATCGGCATGCAGGGTCACTACAACATCTACTTCCCCGATGAGGAGCAACTTGAGAAGGCCATCAACCGCTTCAAAGAGATTGTCAACATCATCCACATCACCGAACTTGACCTCCGTACCAATACCGAGAGCGGTGGTCAGTTGATGTTCGCCCGTGGCGAAGCCAAGCCCCAGGCTCCCTATATCGGCACCCTGCAGGAAGACCAGTACGCGCGTCTGTTCAAGGTGTTCCGCAAGCATGCTGACGTCATCAAGAACGTAACCTTCTGGAACCTCAGCGACAAGGACTCCTGGCTGGGTGTGAACAACCATCCGCTTCCCTTCGACGAGAACTTCAAGGCCAAGCGCTCACTCCAGATCATCCGCGAGTTCGACGCCGCTGCTGACAAGCGCGTGCCGAAGGACGACTGGGTACCCAACCCCATGAACCAGCCTGGACAGGAGTATCCGCAGGTGAACAGCGAGGGCTTCGCCCGCTTCCGCGTAGTGGCTCCTGATGCCAAGTCTGTCATTGTCAGCCTCGGCCTCGGCGGTCGTGGTGGCACCGTGCTCCGCAAGGATAAGGACGGCGTGTGGACAGGCACCACTGAGGGTCCGATGGATCCTGGCTTCCACTACTACCACCTGACCATCGACGGTGGTGTGTTCAACGATCCCGGCACCCACAACTACTTCGGCTCCTGCCGTTGGGAGAGCGGTATCGAGATTCCCGCTCCCGATCAGGACTTCTACGCCTGGCGCAAGGACATTCCTCACGGAAACATCCAGCAGGTGAACTTCTGGTCTGAGAGCACAGGCAAGATGCAAACTGCCAACGTCTATCTGCCTGACGGCTACGGCAAACTCGTGAAGGGTAAGAACGGTAAACTTACACAGGAGCGCTATCCCGTGCTCTATCTGCAGCATGGCTGGGGCGAGAACGAGACCAGCTGGCCCGTACAGGGTAAGGCCGGCATCATCATGGACAACCTGATTGCCGACGGCAAGATCAAGCCCTTCATCGTCGTGATGGCCTATGGTCTGACCAACGACTTCAAGTTCGGCACCATCGGCAAGTTCACCGCCGAGGAGTTCGAGAAACTGCTCATCGACGAACTCATGCCCGTCATTGACAAGCAGTTCCTCACCAAGCCCGACAAGTGGAACCGTGCTCTGGCAGGTCTCTCGATGGGTGGTATGGAGACGAAACTCATCACCCTGCGCCGTCCTGAGGTCTTCGGTTACTGGGGACTGCTCTCTGGCGGCCAGTATGCTCCCGATGAGATCAAGGATCCGAAAGTCGTGAAATACATCTTCGAGGGTTGTGGTGACAAGGAGAATCCCGACGGCATCAACAAGAGCGTCGCCGACCTGAAGGCTGCAGGCTACAACGCCGAGGGTCTCATCTCCGAGGGCACTGCCCACGAATTCCTCACCTGGCGCCGCTGCCTCTACCAGATGGCCCAGAGCCTGTTCAAGTAAACTTACGCAAACATCACTTAACACTTTAAGGGCGAACTATCACGTTCGCCCTTTTTTCATACATGATGAGGTAATTTCAGTTTTTTTATTTACCATAGCACTCAAAATCTTTTTTAAACAGAGTTGTTGGAGATCAATGACCCTCTGATTGTGCCAAGGCCAAAAAAGGGCAAAAAAAAAGCCTCTTCTTTCGTCATCTCGAGAGCCTTCTGGTAGATCTTCTCTTTGTTGTAGAGACTGAAGACTGTCTTCCTGCGGTAAGTGTGCTCATGAGCACCTGCTTTACCAAAACTGAATTTTTCTTCATAATCTTTTTTTTATTTGTTTATACTTATTTTTTTTTATTATTCTTTTTTTATTTTAGACATAAGCGCTCGGCGACGCAAGGAGACGCTTGCTACCGAAGGGACGCAAGAACATAAGTACATAAGTTTTTATTCTTTTATTTAAATTTTGTTCTTTTGTTCTTCTGTCTAAAAACATGTTCTTTTGTCTGGATCCGCCCGTGTTGGGGTTCAGTCAGGGCGGAGACTGATGGGGTAAGCACCTCGGGGGATGCTGGGGTCTTTATACCTTATTTATATTTATTCTGTATCAGTAAGTCAAAGAACGTTGTTTTGTCTGATTGACGATGCAAAGTTACGGCGGTTTCTGGCTCATTCCAACAAATTTCATGTTTTTCGCCTCGGGTTGTGATGACACTGGCGCGATTTGCATGACACCCGTATGAACGCTTGTCATACGTGTCATGCCAAGGCGAAAAAAGTGCGAAAAACATGCTGAACAACGGCTTAATGATGGCGCTTTTCATTTTGCCTCTTTCATTCCTCTCCCTCGCTTCTGTCCCTTTCCGCCTACAAAATTACAACCTTTTTCCAACTCACTTCATCCCAACTCATCTTAACTCATCCCAATTCATCCATTTTAATCCTAATTAATCTCTACTCCCCACCCCCTGCCACTTTACTCCGTAAACCCTGCCTGTTTACCCTGTTACCGATGCCTCCTAACCATATAAAGGATAGGACTTTATCTATATAACTCCCTATCCTTTATTCCCATTCCAGGCATACTTTACGCCCTTAACTGCCGTCCTTATTCAACTGCAAAGGTACTAATAATTTTTGAAATATGCAACGAGAACTATAATAAAATAGAGTGTATTTGTTGCTTATTTGACCTGCAAAACATATTTACAAACTTTTCACGTTACATTGATGCGATTCACAAATCACAAAATCACAAAATCACAAATCACAAAATCACAAATCACAAAATCACAAAAGGTTTTTGCGATAATCATCAAAAAATCTAATATGTAAACTGTCAATTTTGACGTTTCCGTTTGAAAACCGCCCTTTTCTGGGCTGTTCTTTCATCCTGTCTCGTCAGATTAAAACTAATATTTAATTGTTT
>Ga0310695_10001489_pt1 | contig 55067 bp, 48 predicted proteins | sample RumenRJG_04DNA_FD_203882 | JGI IMG/M metagenome (GOLD analysis project Ga0310695, IMG submission 203882) | Bovine rumen microbial communities from Lethbridge, Alberta, Canada - RJG_04 (v2) (version 2) | ecosystem: Host-associated > Mammals > Digestive system > Stomach > Rumen | place: Canada...
CGAGCAAATGCGGCAGCAGGTCGGCGCACGCGGCGTCGGGGTCGTAGAGAGCAACCCTGACGTCCGCCTGTCCCCCGTCGAGCACGCTCAGCGCAAAATTGGTGCACAGGCGCGACGAAAACGCCGCGGAGGAAAACCGCTTGTAGCCGCTCCTCGGCGGAAATTCCAGACGGTCGCTGCACAGCAGCCTGCCTCTTTGCATGCCGACCGCCTCATCTGCCTTTTCGAGCTTGACCTCGCCGCTGTAGCTGGTATAAATCACATGGCGCAGGGTCACGCCGCGTGCGCGCAGCAGGTTCACCTGCACCCTGTCACCTCTCAGTCTGTCCGCCCAGCCGCGAATACCGCGCCGCTGTTCGGGAATTTTGACGCTCAGTGCCGTTATCAAAATCATCACCTCATCGGAATATGTAGCATCCTGCAGGGAACGGCAGCCGGACGCTGTCTTTATCTTGAACCGAACAGGCAAGCCGCTCCTCTTCTCCTAAATATATGCAAAAAATTGCGCAAACATGAATTGATTATTTGTTCCAACTATGCTACAATGAAAAGGTAACAAACAAAATGGGGTGATGAGATGAATCTCGCCGCTATCCGGCACCGCTCGACGGGCAGCGACTGCTACGCCCTCGACAGCGATACCGTGGTACTGAATTTGTGGACGGATCACAGCGTCAAAGCCGTTTCCGTCGTCAGCGAAGACCCTTTTATACATGAACTGCACCGCCGTCGCGTTTGGGAGGGAAAGCCGACGCCCATGCGCCGTTTGTATGAGCTGGCGCATCAGGTGGTGTGGACGGCGGAGCTGAAGCCTGCCTACAAGCGCCTGCAATATTACTTTGTCGTGGAGGGCGAGGGCAAGCGCTTTGGCGTGTTTGAGAACAAAATTTGCCCGATGGAGGAGCGCGACCGCATCTCGACCGAGTATTTCAAGTTTCCGTGGATCAATCCCTCGGACGTGATTGCGCCGCCCGATTGGGTGCGCGACACGGTTTGGTATCAAATTATGCCCGACCGCTTTGCGCGCAGCAGCAACGCGCCGTCTGACCCCAAGTTTCGCCGGTGGGGCGACTTTTCCGATCCGCACTTCGGCGACCTCTACGGCGGCAGCCTGCGCGGCATCCGCGAACGCCTGCCCTATCTCCGGCAGCTCGGCGTCAGCGGCATTTATCTCACGCCGATCTTTCTCTCCAACTCCAACCATAAATACAACACCTTTGACTATTATAAAGTAGACCCCGATTTCGGGTCCGAGCAGGATCTGCGCGCACTGGTGCAGAACGCTCACGCGTTGGGTATGCGCATCATGCTCGACGCGGTGTTCAACCACTGCGGCACCGAGTTTTTTGCGTGGAAGGACGTGTGCGAAAAGGGACGCGCCTCCCGGTATTTTGACTGGTTCTTTATCAACCGCGACGACTTTGTCAAGGACGATTTCAGCGTCGCCGACGGCAGGTTCTACACCTTTTCGTTCTGGGCAGGCATGCCCAAGCTCAACACCAACAACCCCGAGGTGCAGCGATATTTTACCGACCTGTGCGTGCACTGGGTCGGCGACCTCGACATTGACGGCATTCGCTTTGACGTGGGCGACGAGATTTCTCACAGCTTTTTGCGGCGCGTCAACGCGGCTGTCAAGACGGCAAAGCCCGAGACCTTTTTGCTCGGCGAGATCTGGTTTGACGCCATCGGCTGGCTGGGCGGCTGTGAATATGACTCCGTGATGAACTATCCGTTCACCGGCGCTGTCGGCGATTTTTGGCGCGACCGCGAGATGACCGCGCGCGACTTTATGCACCGGCTCAACTTCTGCCGCTCGCTCTATCCGCGCCAAATCAACGAGGCGCTTTTCAGCTTTCTCGACACCCACGACACCGCGCGTGTGCGCGAGAGCTGCCAAAACCAAGACGAAATGCTCCAAAAGCTTGCGATTTTGCTCACCATGGCAGGCACGCCCTGCCTGTATTACGGCACCGAGATCGCCATGAAGGGCGCCCACACGCCCTACAACCGCAGCACCATGCCGTGGGACGAGATCGACGCCGGCAAATTTGACCGCTTCAAAAGCAAGGTCAGCGCGCTGGTGCGCGTGCGCAGCGAACAGCCCGACCTGCGGCGCGACGAGATGGACTTCTTTTTTGACGAGAGCCTGCCGCGGCTTGTCGGCTACCGCAAGGGCGCGGTGACGGTGCTGCTCAATGCAGGAGACACGCCTGCTCCGGTTGCGGCGGCGCAGGAGATCCTTTTTTCAAACGGTTATAAGAACGGCACCCTCCTGCCGGACGGCGTGCTGCTCTGCAAATAAAAAATGAGAGAAAATGAGGGAGAACCATGAAACACAGAATAACCGCTGCCGTACTGAGCCTGTGCCTGTCGCTCTGCGTCCTGCTCGGCGGCTGCAACATCAACATCAACGTCGGCGACAGCTCCTCCGGCAATCCGCTGCAAACGCTCTCGGGCTTGGCGAGCGACATCAAGAGCGGACTCAAGGAGCTGGAGATCAGCGAGAACACCACCGCTGCGCCAAAAACCACAAAGCCCAAAGCCACCGCGCCCAAAGCTACCTCGGCACAGGAGACGTCCTCCGAGCAGTCGGGCAAGGCGCAAAAGCTGACCTACACCATGGCGGACATCCGCGCTCTGAAAAACACCAAGAACTTTGCCAAAAAGACGCTGGAGCACATCTTTGACGGCACCATCAACAGCAAGGGCAACGCGACCGGCTATCACTACAATCAGGTGACCGACAGCAAGGGCGAGATCATCGCCGGCACCGAGAGCAAAAAGGACAGCCGCGGCGTGTTCACGGCAAAGGTCAAGGTCAGCGGCAAAAAGAAGAACGGCTTCAGCACATTTTATCCCGAGGAATGGACGCCCCAGCAGGTGGTGGACGCGATCAACGAAGCCTATGCCGACGCACTGAACGACAAGAGCAATCCGCACGGCTCGCTGTGGATCGGCTACAGCGGCGATCTGGAGATCGACATGTATCTCGACAACAACAAAAAAATCACCACCGCCTACCCGATATACGAAGGAGATTGACCCATGAAATGCAAAGTCAAAACCATTCGCGGCAAGCACCCCAGAGTGGAGGTTGTGTTTGAAAAGGAACAGTACGCCCTCGCAGGTGAGCTGCTGCTGGCGGAACGTCCTTTTTTGGGCGAGATCATCAAGCTTCTCAGCGACGTCGGCAGCGGTCAGGAAGCGGCAGGCAATTTTTCGGGCAACGCGTTTTCCGTTTGGGTGACGCCCGAGAGCACCAAAATCGCCAACGACATCAACGGCGAGGAGATCGAGGTGCCTACCAAGGATCTGCTCAAGCTGGCAAAGGCATATCAAAAGCAGTATGACAGAATTCACCGTTAAAATAGCAGACGAGCTGTTCGCCCTGTGCTGCGGTCAGGAAAACACAAAGGCGCGGTTTGCGGATTATCTGACCGACGAAACCGGCGGCACCGCGCTGTATGCTTCACGGCAAAGACGCGCGGCTGTGCGGCAGCTGCTCGAACAGAACCCCGACCGCCGCAACACCGATCTGTCGCCGAACTACATCGAATTTTTGGCGCTGCACCAATGCATTTCCTACGCGCTGATCGAAAAGCAGGTTTTGCTGGTGCACGGCTCTGTTGTCGTTGCCGACGGCGAAGCGGTGCTGTTTATCGCGCCCAGCCGCACCGGAAAGTCCACCCATACGCATCTGTGGACGGAACTGCCCGATGCACACGCCTTTGTCATCAACGACGACAAGCCCCTGATCCGCATAGGCGAACAGGCGCCGACGGTTTACGCCTCCCCTTGGGGCATCGTTACGGCGCCGAAACAACGCAGCGCGCCGCTGAAGGCGCTGGTGCATTTGCAGCGCGGCGAAAACCGCATTGCCGCTGTGGAGCCGCATACGCTTCTTGTGCCGCTGATGAAGGCATGCCAGCGCGGCAGAACACAAGCGGAAACGATCGCCCTGACAAACCTCCAAGGCAGCCTGCTTTGCAGCGTCAAGACCTACACCATGACCTGTCAGCCCGACATGGCAGCCGCCGAAATGGCATATAACACCATCATAAAAGGCAGAACGGAATGAACCGTCCTGCCTTTTTATCATGTATGTACTTGTTTATCAGGTATAAAGATTGTTGACATATTCAGACAGATAACGCTGAATGAGCGTTGCGTCCGCGATCGCGACCACGCTAAACAATTCGTTTGCCGATACGCCGGTTTGCCGAATCGTAGTAGACCCAGCCGTCCTCGTCCGGATCGTCGCCTTCAATGCAGATGATCGGTATTCTGTCATTGAAGAAAAAGACGGTATAGCTGATTCCCAGTTCACCCGACAGGATGCCCTTGACTCTGCACTCGTTCAAATTCACCTCTCATGCGCGGCAAGAAATCGTTAATGCTCCCGTAAGCAGAAGCGCTGATCACGCATTATGCTTTATGAATTAAATCTTTACCGTGTATTCGCTGACGGCAAGCACCGTCTCGCCGTCGATCTGCAGGGCGACCGGACGGTCAAAGCGCACGGTGATCTCCTTGCCCTTCATCACGTGGACACTGCTTTTTTTGACATGCTCGCCCTTGAAGATGGTCGGAAAATCCATCAGCGTGCGGAGCTTGCCGGCGCCGTTCATCACCATGCAGGTCACCTTGCGGTCGGCTGCCAGTCTGTCCTGCTGCGGCGTCGCCATCATGCCGCCGCCGTAAAAGCGTCCCTTCATGGTCGGCGCGAGCCAAGCCTTTTGGAAGGTGTAGGTCTTGCCGTCCACGATCACCTCGGCGTTGGTGGGCTTGTAGCGGAACAAGAGCCCCTTGATGGCAATGGAGGTGTAGTTGATGGGCTTGTCGGACTTTTCGCGCAGGCGGTCGCCCTCCTCGCAGCAGTAGCCGTCGATGCCGTAGCCGACGCCGTTGATGAATTTGCTCGTCTTGCCCTTGACCGTGACGGTGGGCAGGTTTTGGATGTAGCGGTTGATCTGCGCCGGTGCGTCGCCGGGCTTTTTGCCGAGGTCAGTCCAGAAGTCGTTGCCGCTGCCTGCCGGAAAATAAAAAATCTTGTTGGTCAGGCTGTCGCAGTCCGCGTGGTTGATCAGGTAGTTCAGGGTGCCGTCGCCGCCGCAGACGCACACCTCGTCATCGGGCTGCAAGCCTGCAAAAAAACCGGCGTAATCGTCCAGCTCACGCGCGTTGACAAAGGTCAGCTCGCGGTTTGCCCAATGCGTTTTGAGCTGCTCCGCCGTGGTCTGTCCCTTGCCGTTGTTGGACAGCTTATTGTACAAAACATAGGTTTTCATTATTTTGCTTCTCCCCTCAGATTTTTGAGCATGATGTCGCGCACCTTGTCGCCCAGCACGGCGGTCTTGGTCTGCCTGACCTCCGCGGCGTCGAGCACGTCCGCCACGTCGATATAGACATGGCTGCGGTGCAGCGGATAGTTCTTTTGGATTTCGTAGGTGCCGCGCACCGTCACCACGACCACCGGCACCTGCGCCTTTTGCGCAATCTTGAACATCGCATTGTGAAAGGGCAGCAAGCCCTCGCCGTAGTTGCGCGTTCCCTCGGGATAGACCGCCACGGTCGCCACGTCGCGCTTGAGCAAATCGACGGCGCGGTTGATGGTTTTGACAGCGTTGCGCGGATTGTCGCGGTCAATCGGCATAAAGCAAAGGCGGTGAATCAGCCTGCCGAACACCGGCACCTTGAAGTTCTCGGGCTTGGAGATAAACGCAATCTGGCAGTCGCCGAACACCAGCCACGACAAAATCGGGTCAAACTTGGAGCGATGGTTGCTCACCATCAAAAACCGTCCCTTGGGCAGCTTTTCCATTCCCGAAACATGCAGCTTGATGCGTATCAGCTTGGTCGCCCAAAAGGTGGCGCTGTTGAGCAAAAAGCGATAAAAGCGGCTCTCCTGCTCATACTCCCTTTTCATATCCACCAGCGCGGCGCTGATGATCAGCAGCAAAATATAGGCGAGCACCACAGCCAAGCAGCCGAGCAGCACCCACAACAGTATCAGCCAAACCACAAAAACACCTCATTTTTTTATCATATATTATTATTATACATAATTCGACGCAAAACGTCAACGGTATTGTGCGCCCAAAACGTTTCCGAAAAAAATTTCGCAGCAAAAAAGCCGGCTCGCTCGGAACCGGCTTTATGTATATGCGTTTGTTACGCCTTTTTGTACATCTTTTCGTAATAATTCATGTAGTCGCCGGAGGTGATTTTGTTCATCCACGCCTCGTTTTGGAGATACCATTCGATCGTCTCGGCGATGCCCTGCTCAAAGGTGTAGGCAGGCGCCCAGCCGAGCTGCGTGGTGATCTTGGTGTTGCAGATCGCGTAGCGGCGGTCGTGACCCGGACGGTCCTTGACATACTGAATCAAGTCCTCGCTCTTGCCGAGGGTCTTGATGATGAGCCTGACGATCTCGATATTCGCCTTTTCGTTGTTGCCGCCGATGTTGTAGACCTCGCCGTTGGCGCCCTTGTGCAGCACGGTGTCGATCGCCGCGCAGTGGTCGGAGACGTGCAGCCAGTCGCGGATCTGCATGCCGTCGCCGTAGACGGGCAGCGGCTTGCCGGTCTTGCAGTTGTTGATCATCAGCGGAATGAGCTTTTCGGGGAACTGATAGGGACCGTAGTTGTTGGAGCAGCGCGTGATGTTGACGGGCATACCGAACGTCTCGTGATAGGCTCTCACCACCATGTCGGCGCTCGCCTTGGACGCCGAATAGGGGCTGTTGGGCGAGAGCGGCGTGGTCTCCTCAAACATGCCGGTCTTGCCGAGCGCACCGTACACCTCGTCGGTCGAAACCTGCAAGTACTTGACGCCGTCCCTGTAGTCGCGCGCATACTTGTCGTCGGGCGCGAGCTTCCAAAAGCGCTTTGCCACATCAAGGAGCGTTTGGGTGCCGATGACATTGGTCGTCAAAAAGATTTCCGGCTCGGTGATGGAGCGGTCAACATGGCTCTCCGCCGCAAAGTTGACAACGGTGTCGATGTCGTACTTTTCAAAAATTTCGGTCAGCGCGTCTCTGTCGCGTATATCCGCCTTGACAAAGGTGTAGCGCGGATCGTTTTCGACGTCGCGGAGGTTATCGAGGTTGCCGGCGTAGGTCAGCGCGTCGATATTGATGATGTTGTAGTCGTGATTTTTGAGCATGTGATGGACGAAGTTGGAGCCGATAAAGCCCGCGCCGCCCGTTACCAAAATATTTTTCATGTTTATCTCCTTTTTCGCGTCAAGCTGATCTCAGATACAATGCGGACAAAGCCTTGTTGCAAGCAGACCGCAAGGGTTTTTTAGGGGAGCTTGGAATCAGCCAACGTGATCAAATACTGTCCGTAGTCGGTCATGTTCAGCTCCTCACCCAGCGCACGCAGCTGCTCGGTGGTGATAAAGCCGCGCCGCCATGCGATCTCCTCGATGCAGCTCACATACATGCCCTGCATCGACTGGATCGTTTCCACATATTCCGCCGCCTTGAGCAGACCGGTCGGCGTGCCGGTGTCGAGCCACGCCATACCTCTGCCGAGCAGCATCACGTTCAGCTCGCCCTTTTCGAGATAAAGGCTGTTGACAGACGAGATCTCCAGCTCACCTCTGGCGGAGGGCTTGATGGCTTTGGCGTATTCGATGACCTTGTTGTCATAGAAATACAGTCCCGGCACCGCGTAGTTGGACTTGGGCTTTTGGGGCTTTTCTTCGATCGAGATCACCTTGCCGTTTTCGTCAAACTCCACCACGCCGAAATCCGTGGGATTCATCACCGGATAGCCAAACACGGTCGCGCCCTGATTCTGTTCGCGGACGCGCAGCAGCATGTTCGGGAAGTTCATGCCGTAAAACACATTGTCGCCGAGGATCAGACAAACGCTGTCGTCGCCGATAAAATCCTCGCCGATCAAAAACGCCTGTGCCAAACCTTTGGGCTCCTCCTGCACGGCGTATTCGAGCCGGATGCCGATGCGCGAGCCGTCGCCGAGCAGCTCACGGTAGCGCGGCGTGTCCTCGGGTGTGGAGATGACCAAAATCTCCCGAATATTCGCCAGCATCAAGATCGAAAGCGGATAATAGATCAGCGGCTTGTCATACACGGGCAGCAGCTGCTTGGAGACCGTCTTTGTCATCGGATAAAGCCGCGTGCCCTTGCCGCCGGCAAGAATGATTCCTTTCATGGAAAAACCTCCTTTATTTTGAGAGTGGAGAGTGAAATTAGTAATGCATAATGCATAATGCGTAATTGGGTGGAAGGATAGGTTTGGATAATATGGAACCTTTGGTAAAGACAAGCCTTCTCCCGAGGAGAAGGCTTTCGCACAATCAGATGTTCTCCTCACTATCTTACGTTTTGGCTAAACTGCAAGGGCTGTCCCTACGATCAGCTTATCGCACCACTATAATTCCGGCGCAAATCGCCCCTTCCTTCTGCCTTCCGTCAATGCGCTGTTTTCGCGTACAAATACAGGCTCAGCAGGACGAACGGCAGGATCAGGAGCATACGCGCCCAGACGAGGACGCGCACCGGCTTGTCGCCGCTGAGCGGAAGCTTGGGATGCTTTTCGGGATGGTTGAACGCGAGGAGCAAGATCGCGCACACCACCGCCACACCGGCAAACATCGGCTGGTATTTGTCCAAAAGCTGCACATTGCTGTAGATATAGTTGTCGATATTGGCATAGCTGTTTTCGTCGTTGAACTTGACGGTGTAGCCGAAGAACGGCTGCGCCAGCGAACGGTTCACAAAGTCTACGCGGAACATCTTGGAGCCGCGCAGCACCATGCGCATCAGCAGCGAAAACTGCATGGCGGTATCGAGCAGCGCATTGTAGAGCCGCATCTTTTTGTTCTGCACGAGCACCAAATAGAGGTACGGCGTGAGGATCGCCAGACGGTAGAACGAGAACGGCGAAAACATCAAATAGCTTGTGTAGGTGGCGGCTATCATATAGACCGCGTATTTTCCGGCGAGGCTCTGCGGTTTTTTGTAGGCGTCGCGCGAAAAATCTCTTGTGTAGCCGTAGATATAAATCAGCACCAGCGCGATCGCAAAGAACGAGATCTTGCCGAAGCTGGTCTCGAGGTTAGTCGGGAACATCTCCTCGAGCATCTCCTTGGCAGGACCGCTGTTCATGGATTCCGCGTAGCCGGGCGCGCCCATGAACAGGAGCTTTTGCACCAGCATGCCGGAGCAGGCGAGGATCGCCTTGCCGATCAGGCGCAAAAAGTTCTTTTCGGTGAGCACGAGCACCGCCAAAAAAGCCAGCAGGAAGAACGGCTTGATGGCAATGGCGAGAATCGACCAGAGCATAAAGCCGCGGCGCTTGTCCCTGAGCAGGCAATAAACCGCGAGCACCGAGGCGGTCATCATCAAAATATCATTCTGTCCCGAGTAGCAAACCGACAGATACAGGTAGGTCGAGCTTGCCGTGAGGAACATTGCCCATATACTTTTTGTCTTGTCGCCCGTGAGCAAAAAGGCGATTTTTTTGGTGCAGCGCAGCATAATCACCGAGCAGAACACCAAAAACAGCTTGGAATACGCCAGCATGAACGGCGACTCCATTATTTCCATGCCGAAAAAGCGCTGCATAATCCAGATGGGCAGGTTCCACACCGACCACGGCAGCACGCTCATCAGCTCGCTGCCCATGTGCGCATGATGGACATGGTGGAGGTTCTGCGCCGTCAGCGCATAGAGGGAGCGGAACTGTCCGTCGGCAATGCTGTCCCACACGTTGGTTGACCAGATGGTCAGGCTCTGCAAATCCCACGTGCAGGAGGTCGCAAACACAAACAAGCCCGTGACAATCGCCACAATCCATTCCGCAGCATACACCCTGTCGCTGCGGTACATAGCTAAAAATTTTCCTTTGAGGTTCATAGGCTCTCCCAAAAACAATTCATACAAAATCGCTGCCGCCGGCCGGCAAGCTTCCGCCGTTACACATCAGGAATTAAAGAACGGCAAATATCCGCCGAGCGCAAACAGCGCGATGCCGCAGAGCAGCACCACCATGCCGATGATCTTTTTCTTGGTGAATTTTTCCTTTAGGAAGATGTAGCCGAGAATCGCCACAAACACATAGCCGGCGCTCTCGAGTATCGGTCCTGCCGACACGTCCACAAAGCGGTAGCAATACATGGTGATGAGCATGGAGCAAAAAAACATGCCGTAGGCGACAATCACCAAGGGATTGAGATATTCCTTCAGCTTGCTGTCATAGGTTTTGTCGGCGCTTTTTTTGAGCAGAATCTGCGATACGGACGAAATAAAGACCGAAACCAGAAACACACACGAAAACACCGCCGTCAGCTGTTCCTTACTCATTGTTCGACACCACCAATACAACGCCCGCAAACACAATCAGCGAGCCGGCGATTTTGTACCATGTGATGGTATCGCCGAGAATCAGCGCGCCCCAAAGCATGCCCCAGGCAATGCAAATCGCCTTGTTGGTAAAGGCGACGGTGAGCGGCAGCTTTTTGAGCACCTGCTGCCAGACAAGCGCGTAGATGCCCAAAAAAAGCACCGCGAGTCCGGCGAACAGCAAAAACCAGAACGAGAAAAACTCCTGCTCAAACGCCTTTTTCATAAAGACGCCCACAAAGGAATAGAGCAGCAGAATAAAGTGCAGCACCGCGTAGGTTTTGAAGTCAAACTTCTTTTTATCTTTCATGGCTCTTGTCCTTTTGGTCAAAGCCGACGGTTTTGCGAATGACAAACTGCGGCGCACGGTTGATACTCAAATAGATTCTGCCCACATATTCGCCCACCATGCCGAGCATGAGCATAATCATGCCGCCGAGGAACAGCAGCACCGCCATCGTGCTGCTCCAGCCGAGCGGCGACTCCGGCACAAGAAATTTGTGGATGATCACATAGACGCCGAACACAAAGCCTGCCAGCGCCGTGATGACGCCGACGATGGTCGCCAGACGCAGCGGCTTGACCGAGAACGACGTGGCGCCGTTGATCCACAGCAGCAGCAGCTTGCGCAGGCTGTAGCCGGAGGTTCCCTCGGCGCGCTCGCGGTGGTCGATCTCGACGTTGCAGACCTTTTTGGTGGCGCGCAGCAGCAGACCGCTCATGTAGGGATAGGGGTTCTCATAGCGGAGCACCTCGTCCACTACATAGCGCTTGCACGCAAAATAGCTCATGATTTTTAAGTCCTTCGGCTTGCTCAGCAGCCAGCGTGCCATCAGGTCGTTGACCTTGCTGCCGAAGTTGCGGAAGCCCGAATGCTGCTTGGTTTTGTATGAGGCAAAAACCAAGTCCATGTCGCCGAGCTTGTCTATCAAACGGAACATCTCGTTGGCAGGCGTCTGTCCGTCGTCGTCGAGACAGACCACAATGTCGCCCGTCAGGTAGGTAAAGCCTGCCATAATTGCCGAATGCTGTCCAAAATTGCGCGAGAGGTCGAGCCCCTTGACGCGCGGATTGAACTGCGACAGCACCGTAATGACGTCCATGACGCGGTCGGGCGAGTTGTCGTTGACCAGAATAATCTCGTAGTCATAGCCGCCGTGCGCCGTGACGGTATCGACGATTTCGTCCACCACCGCACTGATGGTATGCTCCGAACGGTAGCACGGAATCACAAAGGAAATTTTTTCCATGAATTACTCACCTTTTTTCCAATCTTCGCGCAAAATTGCCATGAATACGATGTCCTCGCCCACGCCGTCAATCATCACGTCCTGACGGAAGGTGCCCTCATAGCGGAAGCCGGCTTTTTCGTAGCTCTTAATCGCGCCGAGGTTGTCGGCAAACACGCGCAGATAGACGCGGTTCAGCCCCAGCTTCTCAAACGCATGAGCAAGCGCGAGCTTGGCGGCGGCGGTGCCGATGCCCTTGCCGCGGCAGTCCTCGTCGCCGATAAAGATCCCGTATTCGCATTTTTGGTTGTTGCGGTCGATATCGCGCAGATAGACCGAGCCGACCGCTGTTTCGCCGTCATAGATCACAAACTGCGCCACCTCGCCTGTCTCGACGCGGTTGTGCAGCCAGTTGAGATGCGCCTTGCGCGTCAGCGGCGTGCGGTAGATAAAGTGCGCCATCACGGACGGCGCGTTGCGCCATGCAATAATCCTGTCGGTATCCGCCTCGGTCACGGGACGGATGGTCACTTGTTCATTCATCATTTAACCCTTATAAAACTTGATAACCGTATCAATAATCTTGTTCAGCTCGTCCTTTTTCAGTCCGTAATACATTGGCAGACGGAGCAGACGGTCGGATTCGGCGGTGGTGTAAACGTCCTCGCCGTGGAAGCGTCCGAATTTGACGCCCGCAGGCGCCGAGTGCAGCGGAATGTAGTGGAACACCGCGAGAATATCGTTCTTTTTGAGACAGTTGATCAGCGCGGTTCGCTCCTCCAAATCCTTTGCCTTGAGATAGAACATGTGCGCGTTGTGGGTGCATTCCCCGGGAACCACCGGACGCTCGACAAAGCCGTCCTGCTCAAGCTGCTCAAACGCTTCGTAGTAGGTCTGCCACGAAGCGAGGCGGTCGCTGTTAATCTTGTCCGCTTCCTGAAGCTGCGCCCACAGATAGGCGGCGTTCATGTCGCTGGGCAAATAGGACGAGCCGTGGTTAACCCAGGTGTATTTGTCAATCTGGCCGCGCAAAAACACGCTGCGGTTGGTGCCTTTTTCGCGGAGAATCTCCGCCTCCTCAATCTTGGCAGGATCCTTAATCAACACAGCGCCGCCCTCGCCCATGCTGTAGTTTTTGGTCTCATGGAAGGAATAGCAGCCGTAGTCGCCGATAGCGCCGAGCGCCTGTCCCTTGTAAGAGGACATAACTGCCTGCGCCGCGTCCTCCACCACCTTGAGGTTGTGACGCCTGGCAATGTCCATAATCGTGTCCATCTCACAGGCGACGCCTGCGTAGTGAACCGGCACAATGGCAACGGTCTTGTCGGTGATGGCGTCCTCAATTTTGGTCTCGTCGATGTTCATGGTGTCGGGACGAATGTCCACAAACACCAGCTTGGCGCCGCGCAGCACAAACGCGTCGGCGGTGGAGCAGAACGTAAACGACGGCAAAATCACCTCGTCGCCGGGCTTGACATCAAGCAGCAGCGCCGCCATTTCGAGCGCGTGCGTGCAGGACGTGGTGAGCAGCGCCTTGGCTGTGCCGGTTTTTTCTTCCAGCCATTGATGGCACCGCTTGGTAAAGGGACCATCGCCACAGATTTTATGGTTATGGATAGCTTCCTGAATAAACTTGGTTTCCGTTCCCAGATACGGAGGGATATTAAACGGTATCATATTCGATTCCTCCCTGTCCCGTTTCGCAACGGGAAAATGACAGTTCTTTAAAATTTCTCATACATCATTATTATATTATACCAATTTCAAAAAGTCAACCAAACTAACCTTTTCGCGCATTTTCCGCAGGAGAAAAATCATTGCTTTACGCGGAAATTTTTGGTTAGAATTGCACCGCCCGTCTTTGGCGGCGCTGGCGCACGGCAGCCGCAAAAAAGCCGCAGGAACGGTTCCCACGGCTTTTGTGTATTTGGTATTAATTATTCTCCGTCAACATCGAGGTTCTGCAAGCCTGCCTCTTCGGCTTCCTCGGCAGCGGCAATATCGCTGTCGGCAAGGTCAGCCTGAACGCCGCCCCTGACAACGGTTTCTTCTTCGTCGTCCGCCTTGTAGCCCTCCAGCTCAAAGCCGCTGACAAAGGAATAGGGAATGCCGTAGCCGACCGCCACGGCAGCCAGCGAGGTGATGACGCTCAGCTTGCCGGTGAGCGCATCGGCAGCCACCACATTATGCAGCGGCATAAACGCGGCGAGAGAAGCCACGATAATGAACACCGACGGCAGCACCAAAATCAGCAGGGTGAGCGGCGAAAAACGGAACACAGCCTTGCCGTCGCCGACGCGCGTCGCATAGAACAGCAGCAGACCAAACACCGCATAGACCGCAATGTTGATGAGCTGCGCGGTCATGGTGGGCATAGACGAGGTGAAGCCCGCAAAGAAGTTGGCGCAAACGATAAACGCGAGAATCAAAAACGCGGACAATAACAGGTTCAAATGTTCTTTTTTATTGGGTTTTTTCATCAAAAACAACCTCCAAAGTAATAAGTTTTAATGTTCAGCACTATTACTTTACCACATTTTCGCAAAAAATGCAAGAGCAGATATTTTAGAGTTGAGCGTGGAGAGAAGGGTCGCTTCGCTCCGGCAGCGTGACGCTGCATCCAGTCCGCGAATCGAACGTTAGGCAGAAAGATAACCGGTATAGCCGCGTTATGAGAGAAGCAATAGCATTAACCGCAGAACCTTTCCTCCCAAGCAATTACGCATTACCTTCCTCTCAGCTTGGCGGCAAAGCATGCCCAGCCGCCTTCCGTATGGGCTTCGATGATGTCAAAGTACGGCTCTACACCGGCGCGCACTTCTTCGGCGCGGGTGTCGATGATGCCGCTCATGATGTAGACGGCGTCGGGCTTCATAAAGTCTCTGACGCCCTTGGAGAGAAAGAGGATCGCGTCCGCTACGATGTTGGCGAGAACGATGTCATATGTGCCCTCCACCTTGTCGGTAAAGCTGCCGCAGATGGCGGTAAAGCGGTCGCCAACGCCGTTGAGTTCGGCGTTTTCGGCGGCGGTCTCCACAGCCTTTTCGTCAATATCCACACCGACCGCCTCTTTTGCACCGCACAAGAGCGCGGCGATCCCCAGAATACCGCTGCCGCAGCCGACGTCGAGCACGCTGTCGCCGGGCTTCATGTACTTTTCGCACATTTCCAGGCACAGACGCGTAGTCTCGTGACCGCCGGTGCCAAAGGCGAGTCCCGGGTCGATCGTCAGCGCGGTCCTGCCCTGCAAATCGACGTTTTCATACCAGCTCGGCACGATCATCAGGCTCTTGCCCACCGCGAGCGGATGAAAATACTGCTTCCAGTTGTTGCGCCAGTCCTCCTCGGCACAGTCGAGCAGCTCGATCTCATGCGCGATCCCCTCGCTGCCGTAGCGCGCGCTCAAAAACGCGACCGCCTCCGCAGGCGAGACGTCCGGCTCCACATACATATGTACAAACGCCTTGGTTCTGTCCTTGCGCAGCAGCTCCTCGTCGATCAGGTCGATGTGCGCAATATCCTCCACGACCTGCTCCATGTCGCGGTAATCTTCTATATAGATCCCCGACGGCGCCACCTCGTTGGCGATGTCACCGGCGCGGTCAATGTCAGCGGCATTCACCGCGATTTTTATTTCAGTCCAGTTTTCCATAAAAATTTGTACCTTATAACATTCTCAGTCCGCAAGCGTGACGCTTGACCGCTGCCGCGGTGGGCAATCCGCGCAACTGACGTTTGATATTGCGGATAGATTTATTCACGCGTTCTAAAAAGCAATAACCCAAACTACCAAAACAACAACTTCTGACGCGGCGCCGTTGCCACGGCAGGCAATCCGCGAAACTAACGCTTGATAGAAAGATTACCGTCATAGCCGCGTTAAGAATTGCAATAGCGACATAAGTACAAACGCCTTTTCTGACGCGGCGTTGATGAAACGTTATCTCACCATGCTGCTTTCCAAAGCCGCGCTGCCCACCGCGGCAGCGGTCAGTCGTTGAAGAAGTTTTTCAGTTTTTCGAAGAAGGATTTGTTTTTTGCGTAGTTCTTTTCGCCGGCGGTGCGCTCAAATTCGCGGATAAGCTCCTTTTGGCGCGTGTTCAGGCTCTTGGGGATCTCGACCACGATGCGCACATACTGGTCGCCCCTGCCTCTGCCGCCGAGACGCGGAATACCTCTGCCCTTGAGCTTGAACACATCGTTGGGCTGGGTCCCCTCGTGAATGCTGTATTTCACCTTGCCGTCGAGCGTCGGCACAATAACCTCTGCGCCGAGCACCGCCTGCGTGAGCGTGATCGGCAAATCGCACCACACGTCATCACCGCGGCGCTCAAACAGGCTGTGGGTGCGCACGTTGACAAAAACGTGCAGGTCGCCTGCGGGTCCGCCGTTGTAGCCGGCGTTGCCGTGCCCGCTGACGTTGAGGATCTGCTGATCCTTGATGCCTGCCGGGATCGTCACATCCACGGTGCGGCTCTTGCGCTGTCTGCCGGAGCCGCTGCACTTGCGGCACGGATTGTCGATCAGCTTGCCGGTGCCGTGGCACGCGTCGCAGGAGCGCTGTGTCTGAATGACGCCGAACGGCGAACGCTGGTTGATGGTCACGCGTCCGGAGCCGCCGCAAGCCGAACAGGTTTTGGGCTGGGAGCCCTCTGCCGCACCGGTGCCGTGGCACGCGTCACAGGTGGAAACGCTGTTGTAAGTAATCGTCTTTTTGCAACCCTTTGCAGCCTCTTCAAAGGTGATGGTAACGCTCGCCTCCACATCGGAGCCGCGCTGCGGCATGTTGCCGCTGTTCTGCCGTCTGCCGCCGAAGCCGCCGAAAAAGCTGGAGAATATGTCGTCAAGATCGATACCGCCGCCGAACGGACTGCCGCCGCCGGGGGCGCCGGCGCCGTAGTTGGGATCTACACCGGCATGACCGAACTGGTCGTAGCGTGCGCGCTTGTCTTTGTCGGAGAGCACCTCGTACGCCTCGTTGACCTCCTTGAATTTTTCTTCGCATTCCTTGTCACCGGGATGCAGATCGGGATGGTATTTTTTGGCGCTTTGGCGAAACGCCTTTTTGATCTCGTCGTCGCTCGCGCCCTTGTTGACGCCCAGCACCTCGTAGTAATCTCTTTTGTCAGCCATTGTCTATCCTCCGTAAATACGGTATTGTTAAAATACGATTGATATCAAATGTAGGAGCACAGCCGCAGGGGTGCGCCCTTACATATAACATCAAGGGAACAAGCGGAAACAGGGCGACAGCGTGTGTCGCCCTTTTCCTGTCAAAATTATCAGTTGTTATTGTCAACGTCGGTAAAGTCCGCGTCATAGACGTTGGGGTCGCCGCCGTTGTTCGGCTGTGCGCCGCCGTTCGGCTGCTGTGCGCCCATATCCGGTGCGCCCTGCTGCGGCGCCGCCTGCTGATAGAGCTTTGCAGAAACCTCATAGACGGTCTTTTGCAGATCCTCCTTGGCAGCGTTGATGATGCCGAGGTCGTTCTTGGAGATGGCATCCTTGACCGCCGCAACCTTGGTGTTGATGGCGTTCTTGTCGCTGTCAGCCAGCTTGTCGCCGCTCTCGTTGACAAGCTTCTCCGCCTGATAAGCGAGATTTTCGGCTTCGTTCTTGGCGTCGACCTCCTCGCGGCGCTTCTTGTCCTCGGCAGCATACTGCTCGGCGTCCTTGACAGCCTTGTCGATGTCCTCCTTGCTCATGTTGGTGGAGGAGGAAATGGTGATCTTCTGCTCCTTGCCGGTGCCGAGATCCTTTGCGGAAACGTTTACGATACCGTTGGCGTCGATGTCAAAGGTGACCTCGATCTGCGGAATACCGCGCATGGCAGGCGCAATGCCGGTCAGCGCAAACAGACCGAGCTGCTTGTTGTCGCGCGCAAATTCACGCTCACCCTGCAGGACGTTGATTTCAACCTGCGTCTGGTTGTCGGCAGCGGTGGAGAAGATCTGGCTCTTTTTGGTCGGGATGGTGGTGTTTCTCTCGATGATCTTGGTCATAACGCCGCCCATGGTCTCAACGCCGAGGGACAGAGGCGTTACGTCGAGGAGCAGCAGGCCGTCTACCTCGCCGCCGAGAACGCCTGCCTGAATGGAAGCGCCGATGGCAACACACTCGTCGGGGTTGATGCCCTTGAACGGCTCCTTGCCGATGAGCTTCTGCACAGCCTCCTGCACAGCCGGGATTCTGGAGGAACCGCCGACCATGAGCACCTTGTCGATCTGACCGATCTGCAGACCGGAGTCGGAGAGCGCGGAGCGCACGGGACCCATGGTCGCCTCGACCAAGTCGGAGGTCAGCTCGTTGAACTTGGCTCTGGTGAGCGTGAGGTCAAGGTGCTTCGGACCGGTCTGGTCAGCCGTGATAAAGGGCAGGTTGATGGAGGAGGAGGTCACGCCGGACAGCTCGATCTTTGCCTTTTCGGCAGCCTCCTTGAGGCGCTGCATCGCCATTTTGTCGGAAGAAAGGTCAATGCCGGTCTCGGTTCTGAACGACTGCACCATCCAGTCGATGATGCGCTTGTCAAAATCGTCGCCGCCGAGGCGGTTGTTACCGGCGGTCGCGAGAACCTCCTGCACGCCGTCGCCCATCTCGATGATGGAAACGTCGAAGGTGCCGCCGCCGAGGTCATATACCATGACCTTCTGGTCGTTTTCTTTGTCTACGCCGTAGGACAGCGCGGCTGCGGTCGGCTCGTTGATGATCCTCTTGACGTCCAGACCGGCGATCTTGCCTGCGTCCTTGGTCGCCTGACGCTGTGCGTCGGTGAAATAAGCCGGAACGGTGATGACCGCCTGCGTGACGGTCTCGCCGAGATAAGCCTCCGCGTCAGCCTTGAGCTTTTGCAGGATCATTGCGGAGATCTGCTGGGGTGTGTAGCTCTTGCCGTCGATGTTGACCTTGTAAGCGGAGCCCATTTCGCGCTTGATGGAAGAAACCGTGCGCTCGGGGTTGGTGATCGCCTGACGCTTTGCGACCTGACCGACCAGTCTCTCGCCGTCCTTGGAGAACGCCACGACAGACGGTGTGGTTCTCGCACCCTCCGCGTTAGCGATAACAACAGGCTCGCCGCCTTCGATAACGGCTACACATGAGTTGGTTGTACCTAAATCTATACCGATTGTCTTTGCCATAATAAAATCCTCCGTTTTCTTTTTTGCGTTCGGCGCTTCAATCCCGCCGCCCGCTGTATTGATAGTTTGATTTGTTGATCAGTTGATTATATTTGAATAAAAGCAATGAAGCGTTTCGCTAATTCGTGACCTGCACCATTGCGTGGCGGATGATCTTGTCGCCGAGCTTGAAGCCGGTCTGGAATACGGCGGCGATCTTGCCGGAGCCTAATTCCTCGTTGTCCACCATGCCGATGGCGTTGTGCAGGTTGGGGTCAAAGTCGTCGCCCACCTTGCCGTAGGACTCTACCTTGAGCTTTTCAAAGGATTTGTCCAGCTGGTTCGAGATCAGCTCGATCCCCTTGACGATCTCGGGGTCGGCGTCCTTGAGATTTTCCAAAGCCATGCGCACGCTGTCCGCAACCGGAAGCAGCTCCTTGACCGCCTTGGAGGTCGCGTCGTTATAGAGCGCCAGCTTTTCGTTGGCGGTGCGCTTGCGGTAGTTGTCATACTCCGCGGCAAGCCGCATATACTTTTCTTTTTGCGCCTCAGCGTCCGCCTCCAGCGCCTTGATCTTTTCTTCCTTTTCGTCCTTTTCTTCCGGCTCCTGTGCCGTTTCCTCAGCGGCCTTTACTTCTTCCTGCGCCGCTTCTTCCTTTTTCTTTTTGGACATCGGAAATCCTCCTCACTCTTATAGTTCGATCAGCCCGTCAATCAGCTCGCCGACCGTTTCGGCTGTACATTGCAAAACAGACAGCGTGCGTGCGTAGTCTGTGCGCATGGAGTCGATAACCGCCAGCACGCCGCTGAGCGAGTCGTCCGCCGCGTAACGCGCTGTTATCACCGAGCACCTGCTCAGCTCCGTTCGGCTGTTCTCGCCGCCGATTGTCACCGACACACCCTGCGGCGCTCTGCCGAGCATCGCCGCCAGGTCGTGACCGTTCTGCAAAAAGTCCCAAATGCGCCGCGCTGTCTGCGGATTGCCGTCCGCCGCGTTAAGCAGCCGGTCATAGCCGCTGTGGCAGACATTCACCTGCGCCGCCTGTGCGCACGCCTCCATGACCGCCATGAGCGGAGAGGTCATAAAAAGCGACAGCTCGCCGAAGCCTGCCGCCGCCGTCTGCACAAACGGACGGTTGACGGAGCCGAGCAGCACGCCTGCAAAGGTATCGTTGAGCGCCTTGTCAAACACATGCAAAATCTCGGGCGTCAGCAGAAATTCACACCGGAACAGCCGCGTGGTAATCGCGCCGTTGGACGCAATCACAACCGCCATGCCGCCGTGGGCGCCGGTGGACACAAAGCTGATGCGCCGCACCCTTGCCCCGTCGCCGTCGGGCGTTGTGGTCAGCGCCACACCGCCGGTGAGCCGTGTCAGCAGTTCCGCCGCGCATTGAAGAATGCTCTCCGGAGAATCCGCGCCTGCGCTGAGCGTATCGCGGATGGTGGCTCTGCCGCGCTCGCTCACGGGTGTGAGCCGCATCACGTTGTCCACATAATAGCGGTAGCCCCGTTCGGTTGGCACTCTGCCTGCCGAGGTGTGCGGCTGGACAATGTAGCCCTTTTCGGTCAGTTCAGCCATGTCGTTGCGCACGGTCGCGGACGAAACCTTGAGTCCCGCATCTGTCAAAAGTGACTTGGAGCCGACCGGCTCGCCGCTCTGAATATAGCGCTCGACAATCGCCGAAAGGATTTTTTGCTTTCTCGCAGCAGGTTCCAACCCATTCACCTCGTTTTCTTTTGAGGGATTAGCACTCTTGATGTCCGAGTGCTAACTGCTATGGTCTTACTATACCCCAAAAGTCAGAAAAAGTCAAGCGCTTTTTGAAAATTTTTCAAAACAATCATATTTTTCACGGTTCTGTCACATGGCAATGGACGCGTTTCGTTTCTATATTATTGGAGTTGAAAGGGGAATTTCACACTTCATAATTCGTGATTCGTTAGGTTTGGTTAATATCGAACGATTGCTAAAGACAAGCCTTCTCCCGAGGAGAAGGTGTCACGGCACCTAAGCTGCATGGTACCGATATTGCCGTATAAGGGAACAAAACAAACGCCAAATCGACAGCAAGCTTTGCGATGCCGTGACGGAAGAGGGCAAGCGATGCGTTTCCAAAATCGGACGGTCAGCAAAAGGACAGGTTCGCTTGCCCTCTTCCGTCACACTGCCGCCGGCGTTTGCTCGCAACAAAACCACATCTATTCCTAACCGATTAAATAAAGATTACCGTCATCACAGGCAGTGCGCCACCTTCTCCTCGGGAGAAGGCTTTCGCATAATCAGACGTTTTTCTCAATGCAAAACGCTTCCGCAAAATCGCAACGCCTGCCGCTGCTGTCGGACAGCCGCAAGGACTGTTCCTACAATCGACCTTTGACGTTCACACGCAGCATTACAAATCCGAAGCGACCCGACTCTCAACTCTCAAATCCAACCGCTCCACTCTGCAACACGCATGAAACCGCCCTCCTCTACATATAGTATAACCGTCAGGAGGTGTCTTATGGCAAAAAGAATCTTAAATATTATATGCGTCATTTTGTCCGTTACGGCGGTGCTGCTCTGCGGCTGCGACAGGGAACAGACGGGCGAGTCAATCATCACGAATTACAAAGGAGAATTTTCGGCGGTTTACCGCGGCATGCAGCTCGAAGGCAGCCTGGTGCATCTGCGGCAGGGCGTGTTCTCGCTCTCCTTTTCCAAGCCGGAAACGCTCAGAGGACTGCAAATACATAAGCAAAACGGCGTGCTCTCGCTCATCCGCGACAACGCACGCGCCACCGCAGACGAGCCGTATTTGCCGCCGGATAGCTTTCCCCTGCTGCTCGCGGAGCTGCTGGACGCCGCCGCAAACAAAGCCCTGCCCGACGGCGGCAACACCTGCACGCTCTCCCTCTCCGCAGGCGAAGCGACCCTCACCGCGGACGAAAACCGCCTGCCGCAGAGTGCGGCGATTGACAGCGCGGCGTTTGCGGTGTCGTTTCAGCACTGCGAGCCGCTGCAATGACGCACCAAACCCGTCTCCAAAAATATTATATAATAGCTGTATAAAATTTTTCGGACAGGCAAAAATACAGACAGAACATTTTTGGAGCGTGAAAACCTTGAATATAAAACGCGGAGACATTTATTACGCCGATTTGAGCCCGGTCGTCGGCTCGGAGCAGGGCGGCGTGCGCCCGGTGCTGATTGTGCAGAACAACGTGGGCAACCGGTTTAGCCCGACGGTTATTGCGGCAGCCATCACCAGCCGTCAGTCCAAAGCAAAGCTGCCCACGCACATACCGCTGTACTCCGGCGCGTCCGGCCTCTCCAAGGACAGCGTCGTCCTACTCGAGCAGGTGCGCACCATCGACAAGCGCCGCCTGCGCGAGAAGATGGGAACCGTGGACGAACAGTCGATGTCCGCCATTGACAACGCGATTTCTATCTCTTTTGGGCTGACCTGAGAAAAATATTTTTTATTATTCTTTATAGTAATTAAAAATCTCCCATTATGGTATAGAATAGTCTACGGTAAATTTCATACCTACGTGGGGGTATAGCTCAGATGGTAGCCCGACCGGGTAGCTTACGCACCCCAAAACAATTTACAATTTCATACATTTGACAAGGGCCATTAGCTCAGCTGGGAGAGCGCCAGGTTCGCAATCTGGAGGTCAGGGGTTCGATCCCCCTATGGTCCACCACCATAATCGGGAGTATCTTTTTTGATACTCCCGAATCTATAATGATGTTTTTATAGGAAGTGTTAATATGCCAGATTATCAGCTCGATTTAATCCGTCGTTATTGCGATACAACTGGAATTCGTCTTAGTCGTTATGAAAAAGACTTATTATGCAAAATACTGGAAAATCCTGAATCCTATGATGGATATACGAGTGATATATATGAAGAAAATGGCTCTGGGAAAGACTACAGAGGCAGCTGGGATTCAACTACAAAGTGGCAGTACCGTATAAATGTTTTTCCCACGCTTAGTATAGATGAAAGATATAGGCACGCGTGCGACGGTTATATACAAGATGAGCATTGGGAATGGAGAAATGCGTGGCATATAACAAATACGAGAAAAATCATAAAAATACTAAAACAAATTGAACACGAATTATGATTCGAAAAATAAAAAGCCGCCTGTTCACAAATCTGCGTGAACAGGCGGATGATTTTTTATGGCTATTATGCCGTGATTGGAATACTCTCGATTTCTTCCATTCCGAGGAAGAATTGACGGATATTCATATTCAGCTCGATGTTCAGGTCATAGTTGCGGTAAACGTCAACGCGTTTAATTATCGAATTGACTATCATTTTCTTTGCTTCAATCGGAGCGCTGTCGTACAGGCTTGACCACGAAATGATTTCGTCATATTGGTCGTTTAAATCTTTGATAAGCGTTTTTGAGGATTCTACATCACGCTCTGCTTTCTCGCATTGCACTTTGAGCGATTCGGCTTTCTTCTCGGAATCCTCGACGAGTCCTGCCAGCATAGATTGAGAAAAAGCGCTTTCGCCCTGAATCGACTTTACAACCTCCTCACGGAGCTTGTTTAGTTTTTCGAGCTCTTTGGCATATTCGGATTGAAGGCGTTTGAGATTTGTCTTTCTGACTGCAAGCTCTTCCTTGTAGCGTGAATTGATTATGGTGCTTTTGGGAACGCCCTTAATACGGTCAAAGATTTCTTTTACGACTTTCTCTACCATACTGTCGAGCTTGTGTTGTATATATGCGGACTGACCTTCACACGGTGTTATCTTTCGTGTCTTGCCGTAACAAACATAGCGAATTCGTGGCTTTTTGACCTTTGTTCCGTCGGCTTTGGTGTAACACTTGTTCGCCGTGGATAAGTGCAGCCTCGCTCCGCAGTGTCCGCAGAACACATTGCCGGACAGCAGCGCATTGCCTTTCATATTCAAAGGAACACGCGGTATGTTTTTTAGTGTGTCGGCACGCTGTCGCAGAATCTCCTGTGCACGGTCAAATTGCTCCTGAGATATGATTTGTAGTTCGGGGATAAACGGAGAACGGCTGTCGCCGCTTCGCAGATAATCGGTATAGGTCGGATTGTGCAGCACGTTGCGTATGGTGTTGTACGACCAGCGGTTGCCTGTAGGATTGGAATAGCTGCCGTTATTCAGAAAGTTGGCGATTTTCTGGACGCCCAAGCCCTCTTTAGTGTACTTATCGAAAATCAGGCGAACGATAGCGGCATCGTCCTCTTTGACCTTCAAATCGTACAGCTCGTGCTTGCGCTTGTTTACTCTGCCGCTTTTGACGAGCATATAGCCAAGCGCGGCGTTACCGCCTTTGTAGTGTCCTTCTTCTACCATTTGACCGAGGCTGGTACGTGTACGGATAGAGGTCTTTTCGCTCTCGCCGTCAGCCTGCCAAAAGCGGATATAGTTGAGCAGCTTGTCGATATGATTATCAAAACGCTGTTCGCCCTCCTGCGTGCTCCAGACCTGAATACCGTTCTTGACAAACCATTCTACAACAAACGGCGTTTCGTCGGCGATACGTCCGATTCGGTCAAACATAAATACAAGCAGGATATCGAACTTGCCCTTGCGGGCAAGCTCCTTGATAGCCTGTATTTTATCACGGTTCTCGGCACGGATCTTATGACCGGATACGCCGTCCTCCTGTTCCTCATGAACGATCGTCCAACCCATCTTGTCCGCAAAGCGGTGACAGGCTTTGCGCTGCATCGGAATATCTGCTTCATTGTTATTGTCGTAATCCACTTGCTTGTCCGTCGAAACACGGCACAAACAGCAAACTCTGTTCCTTTGTCAGTGACGAGGACGGCAAGGACTATCTAACGACAAACTATATCCGTTACACCGATAACTATGTCAAAGAAAACGGCAAGTGGTACATCAAACGCAGAAGGTCAACCTTTCTGATTACCGATAAGCACGAGATGAATTAAGGAGGAACATAATATGATTTTTGACAGAAACGAAAGCAAAGAAGTAATCGCCCTTTTGGGCGCAGGCAGTATGGGAACCGCGATCGTCAGAAGAATTGCGGCAGGGAGAACCATTTTGCTCGGCGACGTCAGCGAAGATAATCTCGAAAGAGCGAAGAAGGATTTTCAGTACAGCGGTTATGCGGTTGAAACAATGATCGTCAACGCGCTCGATAAAGATAGTGTTAATGCTTTTGCAGAAAAAGCGGCACAGCTTGGCGCAGTCAAATACTTCATCGACACCGCGGGCGCTTCTCCTCACCAGACTAATCCCGACCATATCCTCAACCTTGATATGGTTGGTACAGGCTACGCGGTTGACGCGTTCGGCAAGGTGATGGCGGCTGGCGGCGCAGGCTTGATCGTGTCCTCACAGACAGGCTACATGATGCGCGTTCCCGAGGACGTGGAGCAGCAGATCCTCACCACGCCTACCGAGGAATTGATGGCGCTTGATTATGTCAAAAATGTCGCTATGCAGAACTCCGGCACGGCGTATATCTTCGCAAAACGCGTGAACCACCTGCAAGCGACAAAAGCGGCGGCTACCACATGGAAAGCTCGCCGTGCGCGTATCAACACAATCAGCCCCGGCGTTATCGTTACACCGCTTGCGTATGATGAATTCGCGGCGGCAGGCGACGCGTATCAGCAGATGATCGATGCTTCCGCGGCGATGCGCACAGGTTCGTCGGACGAAATCGCCGAAGCAGGCGCGTTTCTGCTTTCCGATAAAGCAGGCTTTATCAACGGAACAGACCTGCTGATTGACGGCGGCACGATCGCGGCAATCCGCACAGGCGAATATCAATTACATGTGGAGTAAGTTATGAATTATCCAAATCTCAGCAAGCCGATGATGATCGGCAACGTAAAGATAAAGAACAGAATGATGATGGCGCCGATGGACACAGGCTTCGGCAACAACGCTTGGGGCGGATTTACTCCCGAGGGCGTAGAATACTTTGCTCGCAGAGCGGAAGGCGGCTTCGGTCTGCTTTTCAGCGGAGGTACGTCAGCCGACTGTAAGGTGGATAACCCCGACAGTATGCTCAACCATGCGGATGAATTTATCAGAGTCGGTCGTGAGCTCAACGAGAGAATCGGCATTTACGGCTGCAAGATGTTCATTCAGCTTTCTATGGACATCGGCAGGAACGCCGGACTGAAAACGCCGTCGCCCTTACCCGTTCTCGGTAATCCGTCAATCACGACAACCGCACTGACTGTTGATGAAATTCACACCAGAGTGGAAGAGATGGGACAGGCGGCAAAGCTATGCAAGGAAGCAGGCTACGCAGGCGTTGATATTCACGCGCTTCACTGGGGACATTTACTCGATTCCTTTGCGCTCGCGTTTATGAATCACCGTGAGGATGAATACGGCGGCTCGCTTGAAAACAGAATGAGAATCGTAAAAGAAATCCGCGAAGCGATCGCCAGGGAATGCGGATGGGATTACCCTGTCACCATCCGTTTTGCGGTTCGCAGTTATATGAAGGACTTTGACAAGGCTTCCTATGACGGCAGCGAGGAAGTCGGCAGAACGCTTGAAGAAGCGATCGAGATCGCCAAGCTGATCGAAAAATATGGCTATGACGGACTCAGCACCGACGCGGGTACGCTCGACGCGTTCTATTATGCTATGCCGCCCTCATACGTTCCGATGGGCTACACGCTTGACGATGTGAAAGAGATTAGAAATCACGTCAAGCTCCCGATCCTCTGCGGCAGCAGAATGGCGGACTTTGATATGACAGAGAAAGCGATTGCCGACGGCATTATTGACGCGGCTGTTATCGGCAGGCAGGCGATTGCCGATCCCGATTGTGCAAAGAAAATCGTCGCCGGAAAACCCGAGGAAGTCCGCACCTGTATCGGTTGTAATCAGGGCTGTATCTGGGGCTACTTCTGCACAGGAAAGGTTTCCTGCGCGGTCAATCCCGAGGTCGGTCACGAAAAGGATTGGCGTGTCACGAAAGCACCGATCAAAAAGAAGGTCGTTGTTGTCGGCGGCGGCATCGCAGGAATGGAAGCGGCAAGAACCGCATTTATGCGCGGACACGACGTGACGCTCTATGAGAAATCAAACGTTCTCGGCGGCAACCTGATCCCTGCAGGAGCGCACGATTTCAAGCGAGAGGTCAACGGTCTGAATGATTATTACAAACACCAAATATATGACTGTCAGCAAAAAGCGTGGTTACGAAGGCATAAAATCCGCCGGAATTCTTCCTGATTATCGCGGTATCATCGTTCATGATTGCTGGACTTCCTATTGGAAGTTTAACGATGTGACGCATTCTGTATGCTGCGCTCATCTTCTGAGAGAGCTGAACGGAATTGCAGAAAATCACCCGGAGCAAGCATGGGCGAGAAAATTCAAGGAACATCTTTTGCGTATGAAAAGAGCAAAAGACAAGGCAATCGCGGCAGGAAAAGATTATCTCAGCGTGTTTACAATTCAAAAATATAAACGCGAATACGACGTCATAATAAAAGAGGCATACGCGCAGAATCCTATTGCGGAACCTGTCCGAAAAAAACGCGGCAGAGTAAAACGCGGTAAAATTCTCGCGCTCATCGACAGGCTCAAAAAACACAAGGGAGCAGTCTGCCTGTTTTTAGAAAAGCTCGGTGTTCCGTTCGACAATAATCAAGCCGAGCGCGATATCCGCAACATCAAAACAAAGACCAAGGTTTGCGGCTGCTTCAGAAGCAGAACCGGCGCAGAAGAATACATGGGCTTAATGTCATTCATCAGCACCGCCCGCAAAAACGGGTTTGATTCTTATCACGCAGTTAAGATGGTTTTATCAGGTCAGATCAATCAGGTTTTTGGGGTGGGGTGCTGAATAGTTACAAATATTGATAAAATAGAAGCAGGAAATAAGTAACGGAGGTGGCGTTATGAAACGGATAAGTGTTATGCTGATTTTGGCAACAGCTTTTTTGGCAGGCTGTTCATCCGTTTCATCGACTTCCTCGGAAAGTCTGTCTGTACAAGAGAGCGTACTCACATCAACAGCAGAACAGGAGAGTGAAATCATGATGAACGAAGAAGAAAAAGTCCTCGCCGCCTATGAAGCCATGCAGCAGGCGATGATCAACAAGGACATCGACAAGCTTGACCGCATTGTGAAGGACGGCACGACCTTTACTCATATGTCCGGCAAAACTCAGACAAAGGAAGAATACTTCGGTGAGATCGCGGACGGTACGCTGAATTATCATAAATATATAGCACGGGAGAATTTAACGTGAAAAAAGTAATCTTAGTGATTTTGCTTTTGTCATTCGTACTATTCCTATCCTCCTGCAACAGTGAGCAAAAATCCAATACAATCCAAAGCACAACAGAATTGCCGGAAACCTATGCTGATACTCAGCAAGACACAACGCAAAATAAGACGATAAACGCAAAATTGCTCTATATGGGACAGGCAAGTATCCGTATCACAACCGCGGAAGGCAAGGTTATCTATATTGATCCCTATGCCGGAAAAGGTTATGAACCGGCTGCGGATTTGATACTCGTCACACACAGTCACTACGACCATAACGGCGTGGATAAGGTGAAAAACCGCAATTCGGGTTGCCGTATTATCACTTGGAATGAAGCGATTGCCGACGGTGAACACCAAGCCTTTGACCTCGGTTATGTCAAGGTTGAGGCAGTCGAAGCAGGCTACAACCGTTGGCATGACGTGAGCGAATGTGTTGGCTATGTGCTGACGCTTTCAGACGGCGTTTCTGTCTACGTAACAGGAGATACAAGCAAAACCCGACAAATGCCTGAGTTAGCAGTCAAAAAGATTGATTACGCATTTTTCTGCTGCGACGGCGTGTTCAATATGGATTTGGACGAAGCGGCTGAATGTGCGGCGTTGGTTCAGGCAAAGCACAGCATACCCTACCATGTGCTTGCGCAGGACGGCGTGTATTTCGACCGCGCAAGAGCAGAACAGTTCAAAGCAGATAACCGCCTTATCATTGATGAGGGCGAAGAAATTAATTTATTACATGAAAGCGAGGATCCATAATGAAAAAAATCAGTATCACAGCCGCACTTTTGACCTTGTGCTTGCTGTTTGCGGCTTGCGGTCAGGCGGCTAAAACAACCAGCTCCGAACAACAAAAAGAAACAACAACCGCGCCGCAGTCAAGCGAAACACAGGCAAAGACCGAGGCGGCAACGGCAAATTCAAACAATTCAGAAAAAGCAGCCGGATATCCGGAATTTGATTTCACCAAGAAAACTGTGACACTGAACAGCGGCCACGAAATGCCGATTTTAGGACTCGGTATGTTCTCGCTCTCCGACAGCGAAGCGGAAAACTCCACCTATTGGGCGTTAAAGGCAGGCTTCCGCCTGATTGACACCGCGAAGATTTACGGCAACGAAGCCGCTGTCGGCAGAGGCTTGCAGAGAGCTATCAATGAGGGCATTGTAAAGCGTGAGGATGTGTTCATCACCACTAAAATGTGGACGTCGGATTTTTCAAACGGCGATGAAGCGATCAATGCTTCGCTCGAAAAGCTCGGGCTTGATTATATTGATTTGATGATCCTCCACCACGGTCAGCCGTCAAACGACGTTGACGCGTACAAGGCGATGGAGCGCGCGGTAGAAAGCGGCAAGCTGAAAAGCATCGGGCTTTCCAACTACTATGAGCCCGACGACTTTGACCGTGTTGTGAACGCGACGACGATCAAACCTGCGCTTTTGCAGAACGAAACACATCCGTATCATCAAAGCGGCGAAATGAAACAGCATATTGCTCAATACGGCACGATACTCGAGAGCTGGTTCCCGCTCGGCGGCAGAGGCAACACGCAGACGCTCTTTAACGACAGCACGATCTCAGCGATCGCCAAGGCGCACGGCAAATCCTCGGCGCAGGTCATCATCCGCTGGCATTTGCAGGCAGGCAATATCTGTATCCCCGGCTCCTCCAACGAACAGCACATCATTGAGGACTACAATGTTTGGGACTTTGAGTTGACCGATGACGAAATGGCGAAGATGACCGCGCTTGAAAAAGACGAACGCTTTGCAAATTATTGATAAAAATAAGCAACTCTTTTCCGCAAAGGGTTGCTTATCTCACTTTTTCGGAAAAACTGCCCGTTGTTTTTTTCGATAACCGATTTATAATATAAGTAAGATAAGAAACTAAAGTTGCTAAAATCAATTTCAAGAAACACAGGAGGATATCATGAAGAATTTAGTCATCTACTATTCCAGACGCGGACAAAACTATGTTAACGGTTCAATTCAAAATTTGTCAAAAGGAAACGCGGAGCGGATTACTGAGTTTATCCAAAACGCGGTTGACGCCGATGTATTCGAGGTCGATACCGTCAAGCCATACGACAAGGATTATATGGTCAGTATCGAAGAAGCGAAGGCAGAACTTAGAGCAAAGGCTCGTCCCGAGCTCAAAGAAATGCTCAGCGATATTTCGGAGTACGACAACATCTTCATCGTCGGACCTAACTGGTGGGGTATCTATCCGATGGCGCTGTATACTCAGCTTGAGGCACTCGACTTCACCGGCAAGACCGTTCACTATGTCGTTACTCATGAGGGCTCGGGGCTCGGCGGCGTTCCGAAAACCATCTCTGCATCCTGCAAGGGCGCAAAAATTGGCACAAGTCTCGCCGTTCAAGGCGGCAGCGCTTCCGGCTCGGAAAAGCAGGTAACAGATTGGGCGGCAAAAGCTGTTAAATAATTTGAAAGAATATAAAGGAGCTATAAACTATGGAAACTATTAAACTCAACAACGGAATCGAATGTCCCGTGATTGGAATCGGAACCTTTATGCTCAAGCCCTCGGACGCTCAAAACAGCGTGCGTGAGGCACTGAAGATGGGCTACTCGTTGGTCGATACAGCGAACGCCTACGTCAACGAGCGCGCTGTCGGCAGAGGAATCAAAGAAAGCGGACTTAAAAGAGAAGATGTATTTATCTCCACCAAGCTGTGGCCTAGCGAATACGAAAACGAAAACGCGGTTGATGAAACACTCGAACGCCTCGGTGTGGATTACGTTGATTTGCTTTATATCCACCAGCCCGCAGGCAACCGGCTCGCCGGTTACCGTCAGCTTGAAAAGGCGTACAAGGAGGGCAAGGCGAAGTCAATCGGTATCTCGAACTTTGAGGGCAAATACATCGACGAATTACAGCATAAATGGGAAATTGCTCCGCAGTTTATTCAGGTTGAAGCGCACCCGTATTTTACCCAAAAAGAACTGCGCAAAACACTCGACAAGTACGGTATTAAGCTGATGAGCTGGTATCCGCTCGGTCACGGCGACAAAAGCCTGATGGAAGAACCCGTTTTTGCTGAGCTCGGAAAAAAGTATGGAAAGACACCTGCTCAGATTATTCTCCGCTGGCATACACAAATGGGCTTTGTTGTGATTCCCGGCAGTAAAAATGTCGCTCACATCAAGGATAATCTTGATATTCTTGACTTTACTCTGACTGATGATGAGATGAACGAAATTGCCAAGCTCGATAAGAATAAACGCTATTACCACCGCACCGATGAACAGCTAAAAAGCTTCGCGGCATGGCGTCCAGAATTTGAAAGAGCTTAACAAAACAGGCGTGACGGAATTTCCGCCGCGCCTTCACTTTAGGTGATATTATGCAAAATTCAAAAGAAAATATCATGGGCACAATGAAAGAGGGCAGGCTGCTTTTCAAGCTCGCTCTGCCGATGATATTCTCGGTATTGGTGTCCTCGTTATACAACATCGTCGACAGTATTTTTGTCGGCACCATCGGGCAGGACGCGCTGACGGCGATCTCGCTCGGCGCTCCTGCTTCGTCCTTGATGGTTGAGCTGTCCTTTGGCGTGGCGATCGGCGTGAACGCTTTACTGTCACGCAAGCTCGGCGAAAAGGACAGCGAAGGCGTAAGCAAGGCGGCAGGACAAGGCTTCTTGCTGACAGGCGTTGTTTATCTTATTTTTCTCGCGTTCGGATTGTTTGGCGTGAGAGCGTTCTATCAGATTCAGACGAGTGATGATACGATCATCTCGCTCGGCATGGAGTATACGCAAATCGTGACAATATGTTCCTTCGGTTTAATGCTGCAAACAATCAGCGAACGCTTGCTGTCATCGACAGGCAGAACCAACGGCTCTATGGCGGTGCTGCTCACGGGAGCCATTACAAATATGATTCTTGATCCGATATTGATTTTCGGCTGGCTCGGTTTGCCGAAGATGGGAATGAGCGGCGCGGCGATCGCGACCGTGATCGGTCAGTGCGCGGCAGGAACGGTCGGCTTGGTTTTGAATCTCAAACGCAACAAAGAGATCCGATTCCAGGCGAAAGCGTTCAAACCCGATTTCAAAATGATAAAGGAAATTATGGTTGTCGCCATTCCGACAACTCTTACATATTCGATTAACTCAATCCTTGTTTTCGGTATGAATCAGGTGCTTGTCGGGCTGTCGCTCGCGGCTCCTGCGGTCTATGTAATCTATAACCGCGTGCGCAGCTTTGTCGCTCTGCCGGTGTGGGGTATCCGCAACACCATTATATCGGTTGTCACCTACAATATGGGCGCCGGCTATAAGGACAGAGTCCGCAATTTTATCAGGATTTCAACGATTGCAAGCGCAATAATTATGGTCATCGGTACGGTGCTGTATGAGGCAATTCCGAATGTGCTGCTCAGTATCTTTTCCGCAAGCGAAGAAATGCTTTCTATCGGCGTTCCTGCCTTTCGTATCATCGGAATTACGCTGATTATCTCGGGTATGACGATCATGATGAGCGGTATTTTTCAGGCAATGCAGAACAGTGGGAAAGCACTTGCGGTCAGCATTGTACAGGCGGTTGCTTTGGTAGGCAGCGCGGCCTTGCTTGCTTTGAGCGGAAGCATTACGCTCGTTTGGTTCTCATTCCCGATTTCCGAGATTGTGATTTTTGCGTTGAGCCTTATTTTTCTGCGCGGCATTTATAAAAAATATCTTGCGGACTAAATCGCAATCTGATATTATGTAACTATAGTTGCGTTACGGAGGATTATTATGATACTGACAGGAAATGAAGATTTAAGAGTAATCAAAACAATCGAAGCAATCAAAGGCGCGTTTGAAGCTCTGATTTGTGAGAAGGATTATGACAAAATCACCGTCAAGGAGCTTTGCGACCGCGCGAAGATCAACAAAAAGACCTTTTATCACTACTACGAAACGCTCGACTCTCTGCTTGCCGAAATGCAGGCGGAGCTGTCGGAGGGGTATTTGGAGCGCGTAAAAGATTACGTTCTGCCCGACGACCTCGACAAGGTAAACCGCGAGTTTTTCCTCTATGCTTCCGAACAGGGCTTGGCTTATGAAAAAATCACCTGCGGCGGCAGCTATCACGCGATCCGCGACGAGATGACGGATAAGGTCAACGACGCCGCGTGGAGTGCGTCGAAGAAATATCAGAAGCTCAATGATTATGAGAAAAAAGTCCTGATGGGCTTTATCAATAACGCCGTGCTGAACGCCTACCGCGAGTGGGTGCAGGACGGCAAGAAGATCCCGATGGACGAGGTGATCGAGATCACCAACAAGCTCGTCCTCGGCGGCGTGAAGGGGTTCTTTAGATGAAAACAAGATTTTTAAGAGATATTGAGGTATCGGAAGTCGGCATGGGCTGTATGGCGTTCTCGCACGGCTACGGCAAAATCCCTGATGAAAGTTATAGTATAGAAGCGATCCGCAACGCCTATCAGCACGGCTGCACTTTCTTTGATACGGCAGAGGTTTACAGTCCGAATCTCAGCGGTATCGGACACAATGAGCGTATCGTCGGCAAGGCGTTGGAGCCGTTCAGAAATGATGTGGTGATCGCCACAAAGCTGTTTGTCGACAGCTCTGCTGTAAGGCGTTCGGGTTCTGTCTATCACGCAGTGCGCGATCACCTGGAAGCGTCAATGGACAGGCTGAGAACCGATAGGATCGACCTCTATTATCTGCACCGCCAAAGCAATATTGCCATTGAACATATCGCCGAAGCGATGGGCAGATTGATCAATGACGGGATGATTCGCGGCTGGGGCTTGTCGCAGGTAGATGTAGACGTTATTGACCGCGCACAGCAGGTAACACCTCTTTCGGCAATACAGAATATCTACTCAATGGTAGAGCGCGATGTGGAAAAGGCCGTTGCACCGTACTGCCTGAAAAACAATATCGGTATCGTTCCGTTCTCGCCGATTGCGAGCGGACTGCTATCAGGCAAGATCACGCCGCAAACACAGTTTGAGCGCAACGACGACGTCCGCAACTGGGTACCGCAGCTGTCACGCAGAAACATCAAGGGCAACCGGCCGATCGTCGAGATGCTCAAGAATTTTGCCGACAAAAAGAACGCCACGCCCGCGCAGATCTCGCTCGCGTGGATGCTGCACAAATACCCGAACGTTGTTCCGATCCCCGGCTCCAAGAACAAGGAGCGCATTGTTGAAAACCTGAACGCGTCACAGGTCGAGCTGACCGACGATGAATTCAAGGCTTTGGAATCTGCTCTCAATCAGCACAAGGTCTACGGTCACCGCGGTTTTGGCGGGTTTTGAAAGAATGAAACGTACGAAAGTCAACCGACAAACAGGGTGACTTTTCGATGATGATACCATCATTGATAGTTTCAAAGTGAATGTATAGTTTTTCAACAAAAAGATTGTTTACCGTAGTATTTTAGGTGGTTTATGGGGGTGCGTAAGCCGCTCTTTCGGGAGAGCGCTTGGTTCGCATTCAAGAGGTCAGGGGTTCGATTCCCCTTATCTCCACCACGAATTTTGGGAGTATCGTTTCGATACTCCCTCTTTTCTTATAGCGAGTTTTGTGTTATACTTTTGGAAAGATGAATCGGAATTTAGGGAGGAAATCATGCAGATCGATTTTAACGATATTAATGAACTGACTATGCTCGGAATGAACAACGGCACCGGACAGATGACGGTAAGAATGTATAACGATGACAAATATAGGATCATACCGACCATTATCCACGCAGGCGGAAGTATTGGCTTACATACGCAGAACTCAGGTGATGATTTGAACTATATTATCTCGGGAACGGGAAAAGCGATTTGTGACGGCGTGGAAGAAAAACTGTCAGCCGGTGTTATGCATATCTGCCCTAAAGGATCTGAGCATACTATTATTAACACAGGCGATGATAATCTTGTTATGTTGACCACAGGAGACGGTTTTTCAGCCGTCTCTTTTCTTTTGCCATTTTACGCGAAAATGCTCAAAAACGGCTTGAATACTGAGGTTTTGAGCACTGTCACAATCAAGTTGAGAAAGCTTGATGTAAAGAAACTAACACGCCATAAACTGTCAAATAAACAGTCATTTTAACTGTCAAATTTTTTAGATCGTAAAATCACAAGAAATCCTGAAAAATTTTGCCGAGCGTGAGGATACTTCTCGCGCTCGGTAAATTTTTTCAAAAACAGTTGACACCGCATACGGTATCATATATAATATAATTTGCAAGGAAGTGATTATCAAGTGTCTAAATTTGACAAACTAATTAAGGAAATACTATCGTTGTCTAAGGATTTGCGATTTGCCGAGTTGCGAAAAGTTCTTGAGTTTTACGGTTATACTATGGAAGCACCACGCGGCGGAAACAGTCACTATACTTTTCGCAAGAGCGGATGTTATCCGATAACTATTCCAAAGCACGAGCCAATCAAACGAGTATATGTCCAAAAGGTCAAAGAAATAGTGGAGGCTGAGTATTATGACAAGAAATGATTTGCTGCAAAAAGCAGAAGAATATATGAAAACAAAATACAGATTTGAATTGACGGAAGATGAAGCCGAGGGCGGGTATGTTATCTCCTACCCCGATTTGATCGGCTGTATGTCGTCCGGTGAAACGATCGAAGAAGCCGTCAAAAACGGCGAGGATGCAAGACGTGAGTGGATCATCGCTACACTTGAAAGCGGAATGGAAATACCCAAACCATTTGACGCAGAAGAATACTCCGGTCAGTTCAGACTGAGAATGCCCAAGTCCCTGCACAAGCTTCTTGCCGAGCGTTCCAAGCAGGAAGGGATCAGCATGAATCAGTATTGCATTTATCTGCTTTCACATTACAGCTAAAAAGTTTCACGCCGCTCCCCGAATGGGAACGGCGTGATTTTTCTGTTTGTTATAGTATAAACTGTTTTTACGCCACACCCTTATACCTCGTATAAACATACTCATAAATCTTTTGTCTATACGCTGATATACTGATTTCTTCATAGACTTCGGGAAGGTCGTTCCGGAGGATATCGCGGATAAGGTTATCAACCTCGGCCTTGGTTTCCTGTTTGTCTGTCCAGTGATCGAGCTCGGCAATTTTTGCTTTGATTTTCTGCAGTAGGCTGACGGAAACTTCCTTTAGTTTTTTATATCTTGTTTATCTAAGTCATCGCGGAACAGCATATCATACATAGAAAGTTATTAGCCGCTCGATAAGTAGTTTACAAATGCTGAACATAAAATATCACAGCTGCCTCTCACTTCGTTTTCTCCGCTGTCAGGCAAACACCAAAAAACCCGGATAACGCGGTGCGTTATCCGGGGAAACTGTTTTTTGTTTGTCAGCGCATCATTGTTTCAGAACGGTTCCGACAGGATACGGCACCTCAAATTCCGCAAGATATCTTTGCAGGAGCGTTGCGTCGGAAATGTCGCATGTTTGGTTGCGGTCGATATCCGAAACGTAGAGGTTTATCCCCGCAAGGGTCTCCATCTCTGCGATATGACGCTGGATCGCAGTCACGTCGTTGATATTGACGCTTCCGTCGGCGTTCGCATCGCCGAGCTTCACGCCGTCGCACAATTCATACGGAAGCTCTTGCTCAAGCGCGTAATGATACACGTAGGAATCATAGAAGCAGCGGACGGTCACGTCCTCAAAATCAAACGCATTCGGCTGAATAAAGACCACGCTTTTGGGGATCGTCACATATTTCAGATTCGGGCAATTGGTAAAAGCATAGTCAGGGATCGCCAAAAGCGAATCCGACAGAATGACCGACTCCGCACCCGTACCGTTGAACGCATAGGGTTGAAGCAGCACACCGTTGGTTACGAAATCAAGATTTGTCAGTGACGAGCAGTTGTTGAAGCAGCCGTAGCTGAATTCCGCGATATTTTCATTGATAGTCACATTTTCAAGCGAAGTACAGCCCGAGAACATATTTGTCGGCATACTGACGATATCCGAAAGCATTGTGACAGTCGTTAAGGAAGTGCAACCTGCAAAAACCCTGTCGCCAAAGCTGACGACATTTTCGGGGATTGTAACCGTTTCAAGAGATGTACAATTCATAAACGCATACTCATCAATAGTAGTATTTGTGTTTGAAAACGTTATCTCTTTTATGGCTGTATTACCTGAAAAAGCATTTCTGTCAATTGTCGTTACAGGGTAATCCCGATAATATTCCGGAAGTTGAACCGTTCCACCGTTTCCGTTATATCGTACAAGCCTTGCCTCGTGCTTGGATGCATTCACCTCGTAGCCGAAGTCGCCGTCATAGATGACCATTGCGGATACACGAAAACAAAAGCCCGCTGTCAATACCGAAACGATCAATATTATTACGATAATTCTTTTTAATAGTTTCATAAGCATTTCTCTTTATCAATATCAGGCGGCAGTATCAAGAAGAGCTACCGCCTGATTTAGCATTAAAATGGTAGTTGGAGCACAATACTAATTATACGTCACCATCATCGAATTCCTCGTCATTATCCGAGCCGGGGGTTTCATTATTAGAACTGCAAATAGTCGATTCAAAAATAAGACGAATATAATCGAATTCAGGTGATTCATATTTTTTTCTCAATAAAACACCTCTTTATTCCCAAGTATTTTTTATATTATCCACCGCATTACCGTTGAAATAAATTAGGCAGTTAGTGCTGATGCTCCAATCATTTCCATATTTCAAAGCACCGAAATATACCAAACAGGTGTCGCCGTTGGAGCCTGTGTTGTTGACATTCAACGCGGTAGTTTTATATGCAGCCGTAAAATGTGTGCGGTTTTTATTGGTCAGTTCTGTGACCGCGTCATTTTGTCCGGCTGTATTTCCGTTTGAAACTACGGTGTAAATGAATCCCTTAGTAGTCAATACCAACTGTAAGTCAGCATCAACCTTACCGCTCTCCTCGTCAATATCACCGGTTAAGGTGCGGTAATCAGAGAAGGATTTGCTGCCATATTTTCCGTCATACTCCTCAATAATTCCCTTGAGCTGTTCCTTGTACTGAAGGAATAATGCGTTGATTCTTTCGGGAGTATATACGGTTGAGTTATCTCTGATCTGTTCGCTTAACGAGAAGTTCGCAAACGAAAGCTTTTTCACGTTTGTATCGTAATCGGGAACGCCATAAACACTACCCCAAATATTCAAACGCGTTCTGGAAACACCATTTGAATCAACATAGGTATCGTTCTCATTGGCGGAAATAGAGATACCTGGCGCGGTGGAATCGCTTGAATACACAGCATAGAGCTTTGTGTTCTTAGACACACGGTAGCCGAAATCTCTGTCGACCGAAGCGATTTGAGTTCCCTCCTGATCGTAAGCCCAATAGGCAAAGGTGTAATCGCCTATGGTTTCAGCAGTGTATTCAGCAGGATATACATTCGTATAACCCATGAAGCCGTAGTTGCCGATAAAGCCCGGATCATCCTGATCTGATTTGCCGGATTCTCCGCGGAAACGCTGGTTGTAATAGAACTTACCTTGATAGATCGCATTTTTGGTCTTAGCCGCGTCGGCGACATACACAGTATTGCTGTCAACGGTTTGTTCAGTCAGATCAGTCGTTTCTGCCGCGCCGTAAATATCCACATTGTACTGTCTGGGATAGTTATAACACCATACTACGATCTGATTGATGTCGCGGTAGTTGAAATTTGAATTCACTTCAGCCTCGACCACCTCAACCGAAGCATTTTCATTCTCAGTATTCGGCTTGTAATAGCTTACCCATTTTTCATTCTTAGACGCATCCTGACCTTGGTAATTCGTATGGTCATGCGGCTTTCCGAGGAAATCGGTGTGATAGATCTCGTTTTTGGAATACGATACAGGCTGACCGTTTACGAAATAAACGTTTTGAGCCATTCCCTCAACGGCATCGCTCTGCGACGTCCAAAGGTCGTAGTTGCACATTACGTTGTTTACCGCCAAGCCTCTATCGGAGAACTCAACCGCAGTCTCACCGATCAGACCCGCATAATCTACGGATTCAACGCCCTCGACATTTTTGACGTATTGAATGGGGATTCCGGTCAAAGATACCGTGTATACTGTTTCCTTATCGTCAATGCCCGCAGGTCTTCCGTCGATCTGATACCTGTCGTAATACTTGAATTTGATTTCAAAGGTCTTTGCCCTGTTGACAATCGTTGCTGTCGATCCGATCTCGTCAACGGAATTCGATTCAACGGTATATCCTACGATGGGAGCTTCCTCGACCGTGTAAGAATAGTAGGTGCTGTTGTCGGCTGTATATACCGGCAAGCCGTCGACAACTCTTGTCCACGTCGCAGAATCTGCGCGCTCGTGGTCAGTTTTTGTCATACTGAACCATCCGTCGGTCGTATCTATATCCGAAATGACCGCGCTATCGGTAAACAGGACGACCTTTTCTTCCGTACCGTCCATAACGGGCGTTCCGTCCTCATTTTTCCAATGCTGCCACAGACGAACCTTGATCGAATCGGGACGCGATTCATCCTTGTTGTATTCGTCCTGCCAAATCTTTTGTATTGTAAACAGGATCTTTTTATCGCAAGGATCTTTGCTCTCGCCGGGATTCGGGATCAGGCTTTCATCGTTAAGCTCTGTGGGCGTATCCGACATCAGCACCGCTTTAGCGTTTGTAACATAAACGCGAAGCGCTGTTTTTCCTGTATTAGAATCGCCTGAGGCGAGGGACGCGCCCTTCCACTTCTGATAGATTTTTTCGTATGATTCGTTTTCACCCGGCACGATCGGCGCGGCAAGGTGCGTGATATCAAAGCGCTTGTAATCGCCTTCTGTTGTTGCGTTCGCAATCGTTTGATTATCCTTAGTCAGCGCCTTTGTCGCGTCGGTATCACGGTAGACCGCGTAGGTGTTGTTTTCGCCCTCGATTGATTGGAGTGTATTAAAGCTGTAAACCGACTGCAGATCGGTGTGACCGCTGAACGGACCGACTAATCCGGCTGCGCCGCGTACCGCATCACAATACTCCATTCGGTTGTTAAGCAGCTTGCCTTCTTTATTGTAGCCTACAAAACCGCCTGCCATGCCGTTGGCGCCGCTGCCGTCCGCAGTGTTGGATGAACCGCCGCCGTAAACATCGTAGCCGTCGGAAACACCCCTAACGGAGCTGTTCTCAATACGTGTGCGGTTGCCCTTGATCAGGTTGACCGCAACGCCTGCGCTGTTCGAATCACTGAAATCGATTCGACCGTCGGTATAGGCAAGCTCCACGCTGGAATCACCGATGGTGACAAGCGCTGTGCCGGTGTTGCCGTTGTCGTCTTGGGTCAGCAGGGAGACTCCGATCTTCAAGCCCAGCAAGTCAACATAAGCCGTTTTGCCTTCACCCAGCAGTTCCACTTCCAAAATGCCCAAATTCAGACCAGCCAAATCAATGTTCTGCAAATTCTCGACGAGCAATCCTTCCAACAGCGTGTTGACAACAAGGGTGACGGCCTGCACCAGCGGAGAACCTGCTTCCACGCTGACAAGGTAATGCCTGTCCGTCCTGCCGGCAAAGCCGCCGGCGATCTCATCGCTGGTCACCTGCTTTAAGTTTTGAACATGACAGTTGCTGATCTTTGAAACATCTGCGTAGCCTACAAAGCCGCCGGCGATCGGTTCGCTGCCGCCTGTGGCGTTGATAACAGCGCCGTTGGGGATTCCGATCACATCACAATTATATGTGTGCGTGCTCATAATATCAAACACGCCTGCCGTAGCGCCGAGCAGCTTGGTGAGTTGGGCGCCGTTTGCGTTGACCACGCCGGATTTACCCATATGGCCGATGAAGCCGCCGGTGTAGTTCTTCGCAACGACGGTGTTCAGGTTTGTCACCCTTGAATTCCTTACGGTGCCGTTCATCATTGCGCCGCCGAAGCCGCCTGCACAACCTGTTTTTCTCGTTTCACTGAACAGCGAGTTGGTGCCTTCGTTGTGAGCGCGGACGATAATGCCGTCGTCTACGCCGTTAACCTCGCTGTAATAGATATAGGGGCGGAACGCTGCAAGGACATTGACCTCGCCAACGTCGAGCAATCCATCGACCAAATATGTTTCATCATTGTCGGAAACATCCGCTACTCCCTTTACATCGGCGTATCCGAAGAAGCCGCCCGCGTAGTATTTCGCGTTTACACTGCGCAGATCGTTGATAATGATCTTCTCGTTCGCATTTCCTTCTCTGTCTCCGATGACCGTCGCATCCAGTTCGCCGGCAAAGCCGCCTGCATAAAGCGGAAGCGTATCGCCGATGCCTTCAACGACAAAACCAAAGCTGTCGCTTTCGTTGTTATCAGAGGGGTTGACCTGCGCCTGATGGATCGTGGTGAGCGTTGCGTTGAGAACGGAGACCAACTCGCCCTTTGATTTGACAACCGATTTCAGAATCGCCTGCAGCAAGCCGCGCTGAGAAGCGTTGGTGTTAACAGCCGCCACGGACGCCGATGTAGCCAGACCGACAAAACCGCCGACCGCGTTGGTGCCGCGCACATAACGGAGCTTATACACATTGCAGCCTGTGCCTGCCGCGTTGCCGATATTCTTGTTGCCCCAGATCTGAGCACCGTAAGCCGAGCCGACATAGCCGCCTGCGTAGCCGCAGCGATGGGTAACATCATCGTTTTCGGAACCGACTCCGGTTGCGATGACCGTCAAGCCGGACTCCCAGCCGCGCACGGAGCCGCTGCGGACCGCCGGGACAAACACCTGGCCGAGCGAGCTTACCAGCGTGCCCAGATTAGCGCTGAGATCCAAGCCCAACAGCTTGACCTCGGCTTCTCCGACATCCGCAAGACCGCCTGTTTGCATACTGCCGGCGTAGCCGCCTGCATTGCGCATGGCGCGCACCAGCTTCATGTCGTAGGACTGACCGTTGGAGATCACGCCCGAACGCATCAAGCCGACATAACCGCCGGCGTCGCCGCCCTCGGTGATCGGATAAGTGCCGCTGTCTGTCGCCGTAGTTCTGCCTGCAACGACATGGCAGCCATAATAATATTTTGACTGCGGACTTGTCAGTCCGTTTTTAACGATATCCAAACCGTAGCCGCCGTATTTTCCGACGTGCTGTGCCCATGCGTTCCATGTCTCACCATCGACATTGCGCAACGGACCGTAAACAGCGGTGTTCTTATCTGTGGGATAGACCACGGATAGCGCGTTGAGCAGATTGTCTGTCTTGACCAATCCGCCGAGCAAACTGATGTTACCGGTGCTCGCGGTGTCGGCTGCGACCATATAGCCGGTGAAGCCGCCCGCGTACTCTGCGCCGTAAACCGAACGGATACGCCACGCGGTAGCAATATGCTGCTCTCCGGTATAGTTGCCCTCGGTATCATGACCGAAGTTTCTGCTTCCTACAGTGCCGTCGTTCTGACGCTGCCATGTGTTGGTGTTCAGACCCCAAATATGGCCGCCCTCATTCAATCCGCAATAGCCGCCGGCGCAACCTCTCTGATGACCGCCGTCCGAGGCAGCGTCCGCTCTTACGCCGCCGCCGCAGGGAACGCATGAGGTGGTGGAGTTGCGTATGGTCGGAACAAAGTCCTCTACAAGCGAGAGAAGCGAGCCGTCTATGTTGAGAAGATTGTCGATGACACTTGCATTGTCAAGCAGCTTAGCGACGTCGCCCGGCTTCATATCGCCGATATAACCGCCTGCTGTTTCCTGACCGATTATATAATAGAAGTTTTTACAATGTGAGTTTTGGATATGAGCGCCGGAGATCTCACCGGCATAGCCGCCGGATCTGCCGACCTTCCCGGTAGAATCCGTGCCGTCGGCGATCACTGAGAATCCGCCTGCTGCGCCCTGTACATCCGAGTGCTCGATTGTGGTGACGACAACGCTGAGCGCCGACGCGATGTTATTCAAATTCAGCGCTTCACCGAGAACGCCCAAGCTGTGACCTACGCTCGCCGCGTCTCCAATGTCCGCGTTGCCCACATAGCCGCCCGCGAAATGACCGCCAGTTACAGCGTAGGTGCTGTTGTTGTAGTAAGACGGTGCGTTTGCCGCTTCCAAATCACTCGGCGGGTTTACCTTCGTGTTTTTCAGTTGATAAACGTCGCAGTGCGAAACCTGCGCGCCGCTCATATAACCCGCAAATCCGCCCGCACTGCCTGACAGGGTGTCGCCGGCGCGAACGGTGTTTGCCGTGACTGTGAAGCCTCTTTCGGAGTAAACTCCCGCATTCTTCACAAATGGAACGTAGGTGTTCATCACCTTCGTCAAATCGTTGAGGTTGATGCTCAGGCGGGAAGTGCCGAGAATGGATAAACCGCCGCCCGCACTTGCCAATGCGCCCGAACGAAGCTTGCCGCCAAAACCACCGCCGTAAGTCCTGCCGTATACACGATCTATATTGATGACCGCGAACTGCTTATCAAGATTACCGGTGGGATTGTCCGCGTAGGGATCGTTAAGCTCCTTCATGGTATGCGTCCACTTTGGATTCTGCGCGTTATCTACCGACGCGATTTCGGAGTTATCCACTGTACCGCTCTCAAGATCGGCGACAAAGCCGCCCGCGATATCCGCGTTCACCAAACCGCCGTCAACAAAGGTCGTCGTACAGTTGGTGTAGGACGGGATGAGATAACCTACAGCGTCAACCAGCTTGTTGATTTCCAAAACGCTGGTGCCGTTTTCTTGGGTGATAAAGTTGCTCAGACCATTCGCGTCGTTGTTTGCCGCTTCCGCGAGTCCGCCGGTCTCCGAGCTGCCGATAAAGCCGCCTGCAAAGCCATTTGTGTCCGTTGCCGTGACGGATTTCAGCTTGTCAACGTGAGAATCCGAAATATCTGTGCTGTTGCTGTCGGCAATAAAGCCGGCAGCGGTGAATTCGTAGACCGTCTGCGCACCCGAAGGATTGGTGCCGGTCGCTTCGACCTCAAAACCGTCTGCAATACCGGTGACATTACAGCCGGAAATCGTAACCTGCACGCCCTGACCGATATTGAGCAAATTGTTTGCGCTCAGGAGCCTGTCAAGGCCGAGCAGGTTGATCGTCAGACCGCCGGTGCCGAGCAATTCGCCGGGTCCCGCAACGCCGACAAAACCTGCCGCGCGGTTCTTCGCCTGAACTCTCTTTAATTCTTTCAGATTGACATTATCTATCGTACCGCCGACGGCAAGGCCAAAGCCGCCGCCCGCGTTATAGTTGCCGGCAGTGACGGTATAGCCGCCATCGATGCCGGTCACTTCTATATCTCGAACGCTGAAACCGATAAAGTCGCCCAAACCGGCAACGTTGTTCAAAAGTCCTTGGAACTGAGCCGAGTCAATGTAACCCGCTACGCCGCCCGCGCAGTTCTGTTGAGCGGTAACGCTCTTCAAACCGCCTATGATCACGGGCTTGTCGGCTTGATATCCCGCTTTCTTCAGCGTGCCGGAGTTCCATTCCGCAAGCACATCGTAAGCCGCCTGATCGGATGTCCCGATGTAAACCGCGTCGCCTCTGCCGAGCAAACCGCCCGCAAAGCTGTTGCCTGCTGTTACTTCAAGACCGCTGCTGTAGACGCTGCAGCCGATGATCGCAGAGGGTGAAACGCCCATAAGCGATAACAGCATCTGACCCTCGGAGGGGTTCGACGAGATCAGCGATGTGACAAGTTTGCCTACCGTACCGAGCAGACTGCTGCTGTTCTCGTTGGCGTCACCCAAGCTTGACTGCCAACCAACCGAAGCATAGCCGGCAAAGCCTCCGGCGTCGCTGCCGGCAGCATTGATTTTGATCGGATAGACTTGGCAGTCAACGGAACAATCGACCGCGTAGCTGTTTGCCATAGTGCCGACAAATCCGCCCAACATATCTTCGCCCGTTACGTTATAGGTTTCGTTTTCGGCGGGCTCCCAATCGCTGACGACGCAGTCGATCTGCACGCTCTGCGGATGAGTTTTCGATAATGTTGTATTCAATTTCTCCAAAATCGCGGGAGTCAGGTCGAGGCCGAGACCGTCCAAAGTTCCCGCGATCACGGCGTCGCGCGCCAGTCCGCAGAAGCCGCCGCCGTATTTCTTCGCCTTGACGGTAAAGCTGCTGTTTGTTACGGTGCTGGTTTGAATGCGCGTGCCTATCTGTTCTCCGACGAAGCCGCCGATAAACTCCTTGTCTGCGGCGCTTGTCTCCGGGTTTATATGACCGATAACGCCCGTCAGTCCGTTGACTTCACAGCTGACGATTTTAGGCTCTTTATAACCAGTGGGGATAAGCTTTCCGACTTCAAGTCCGTTGTCGAGCAAAATGGTGATCAAATCTCCCAGGCCTATCGCCGGAATAACGTTCAGCACACGCGCAAGCAAAGCGGAAACACCGCTGAGAGCCTGCGACAGACCGTCGTATTGCGTCATTCCCTCGGTGTATCCGACAAAGCCGCCTACACGGTCGTTGACGCTTGATACGCTTACGGTTCCGCTGACGCGGCAGTCCTCTACCAGCACATCGCCGTAGATCCTGCCGGCAAACGCGCCGGTCGCAAGCGCCGTCGGATCATCGGGTCTTGCGTTCAAGAGGTTTTCCAACGTACCGTTCAAGGTATCGTGAGGTATCGAACCGATACTCAGAAGCTCAAGCAAATATCCGAGCACGGTCGTAAGCTCCAATCCGAGTCCAGTGGTGACCTCATTGATCAAGGAAGTATTGACATTTTTTATCTGTTGTGTCGTGTTATTTTCAACGTGAACGCCGTTCAAATCAATGTTTTTGACGATCGCCGTTCCGCCGCTGAGTCCGATATCGTTAGCGCTCGGCTGATGGGAAATCGTCGCAAAGAAGCCGACGCCGATATAATTATTTACGTTTACCGCCGTATCCTGTCTGACGTATACGTTCTTGATCTTCGGGCGGTTTGCCTCGGCGGTCGCAGTGATTGCCGTCGAGTCCGTAATATCGTTGCCGTTCCACAGCTTTTCACCGTTCACGCTCTCGGCGCCGTACATTTTTCCGCTGAACATAAGCGGCGTCCACGGGTCGGACTGACCGCCGAGGTCGATGTCGCGGAATATGATGTAGTTTGCCGTGGTGGTGTATTTTTCGCCTGTGCGCCAACTCGCCTCTGTCAGACTGTTTTGGTCTGTTGTAGCGTGCGTGGCGTCCGTATACGGCTTTCCGGTTTCCTGATTAACGCCGGTGTAGTACCTTACATGTAATAAGTTAGAATCCGCAGGATCAATTTCCTGAAAATTGAAATCCTTGTAGCCGTTTTGACTCTGCTGCAGATCAGCGTCGCCGCCGTAGAGCAAAATGTCATTGCCGTGATTATCGGTATCGACCACATGATGTGTACCGGTCCAATCTGTTTGGTAAACCGCCGTAAATACATCTGCGTCCGTACCGATCGCTCTAAGCTGATCTTCGTTTCCTATAAGAATATAGGTCACGCCGTTGATCTTCTTGATGACCTGACCTTCAAAATCACGTCCGTCGCTAGTTGCGCCGACAGCATCTCCGGCTTTTGCTCCCACGGAAGCGTCCGATTTAGCGCCGACGGGTTCAACCGACTTTTTACTGACGACGGATACGGGCTCTTCGGTCACTTCGGAACAGAACTGCGCCGAAACGACATAGTTGCGGTCGTCGCTGTAGGTGAGGATATTCTTATTTGCCTCATCGGTACAGACGACCTTTCCCGTGCCGAAGGCTGCCGCGTCCGCGTCGCCGCTCATAACGGGCTGTTCTTCTCTGTCGTCCATCGCCATGACCGCGAGCTGATAGGGATTGTAGAGATAGATCGCATCACCCAGCGCGTCATATAGCGGCGCATAAGACTGCTTTTCACCCGTGATTTTTCCCGTAAAGCCATCAGGAAGCTGCCACAAGGTATGACGTGGGATAGGAATATCACGTGCGAGCTTGTATTCTGCATCTGAAGCATAAGTCGCCGTAACGCCGTCCTCGTATGTATAGCTTTTGCCACTGCCGACCATCGACAATTGCTCAAAGTTATAAATAAGGATTTTTCCGTCGTCATACGCTGTTTCTTTTTTATCGGGAGCTGTCCCTGTTGTCGTTTTGCCGTTTGACGCAGCGTCATCTTCACCTGATACGTATTCATCGGAAAAAACCGAATCCATTACGGAAGCGACCCGCGGTTCAGGCGAGAAAACTTTTTGGATCGTCACGGACATAGCCGGCGTGATCGCATTTACGGCTATGGTCAGTGCCAACAACACGGAAAGTATTCCCACTGTTTTCTTCATAGACTATCCCTCCTGTTTCTAAGATTTTTTATATATAAGAAAATATCCACAACTAATCAGCGGGATAAAATCCCCCGGCTAAATCCCAAGAATCCGATGATCCATTTTCTGCTGCTGATTAGTTGTGAATAGCCTTATACAACTATTATTTTTAGTGAAAAGGGCGCAGTTATCTTGTCTGTCAAGAGCATACCGCTTGCCTCTTTTCTTGTCAAGTGTATTTTAATGACAAAATATGCCAATGATATTTAAAAATATTTTATCATATATTGCGCACAAGAACGTCACAAAAAGCACATCAAAAATTTCGGTTTTGCCGAAAATTGATGTGCGAAAAAATTTTTATTTTGAACGGATCTATTTGTTTGTCTTGAAGTGCAGATTTCCTTCGGTCAGCTGAGCCCAAATATACTGTCTCATATATTCGCCGCGATAGGCGTTGACAGCCGCCATATCGCCGTCCAGCATACGGTAGTAATCGCAGTCCACCGCGTCACGGCACACCGCCAGCTTGCCGCTGCCGCGAATCAGCACATCGACCTGTCCGACGGAGCTTAAAACCGAACGCAGATCTGAAACCAAGTTGCGAAGCCTGTGCTTCATCTTGCGCAGATCCGCCTCATCCTCCCACAAAACCGCAGAAACCTCCTCGGCAGTGCAGGATGCGCCGTTGCAGTCGATCAAATAAGCAAACAGCTCCTTTGTCTGCCGCCTTTTGAATTCCAACGGGGCTCCGTTATAAAACACCTCGAAGCTTCCAAAGCACTGCACCGTCAGCTTTGAGGTCTCGGGCTTATAGGGCAGACCCAAATACTCTATTTCCTCACGGATATTCCCGACCGTCACCGGCTTTAGCAGATAGCCGTTCGCGTGGACCCTAAAAGCGTCAAGCGCGTAATCCGCGTATCCCGTTACAAATATGATCTTTGTGTCAGGCGACGACTCCTTGATTTTTACGGCGAGCTCCAAGCCGCTGATTTGGGGCATACGAATATCCGAAAACACCAATTCAGGGCGTTCGCCTTCGGTTTGGAGCCTCAGCAAAGCCTCGCGCGGACGGAGGATTTCTACCACTTCCGCATTCGGGAACGCCGTTTTTATCGCTTCCGCAAGCTCGCTAAGCGCGATTTTTTCATCGTCAATGGCATAAATAAGCATATTATTCTCCTTTGGGGATCGAGATCGTTGCGACCGTTCCGCAGCCGATCCCGGACCGGATCGAAAGCGTTCCGCCGCTGATGTTTTTCAGGCGGTAGCGCACATTTTCGATCCCGATATGCGGCTTATCCCCTTCACCGCTCTCGGGATCAAAGCCGCAGCCGTCGTCAGTGACCGTGACCTCAAAGCTGTCGTCAAGCTCTCGTGTCGCTATCGTCACGGTTCCCCTGCCGTCCTCGGTTTCCCTTATTCCGTGTCGGACGGCGTTTTCTACGATCGGCTGCAGTGTGAGCGCAGGAAGATCAAACCGGGTCGTTTGGATGTCGTAAACGATTTGAAGCGCGTCGTCAAACCTCAGCTTTTCGATCGAAAGATACGCCTTGGTGTGCTCAAGCTCCTTGGTAAAGCGGACGGGAACGTTGGTGTTCAGCGAATCCATATTTCCGCGCAGATAGGTAGAAAAGTTAACGACCGCCTTCTCTGCCATGACCGGATCGCGGCGGCAGAAATATTTGATGACCGTCAGCGAATTGAACAGAAAATGAGGCTGTATCTGGCTGAGCATGATATCGACCTTCAGCTTGTCGATCTCCCTCTCCTTTTGATAATACAGCTCCGTGCTGTTGCTGACCGTGATGATATACAGCAGCAGAGCGAAAACCGAAGTTAAGATCGTAATAAAGAATATGCCGCTGACCGATATTTGCAGCACGAAAACAACAACCATCGAAGCGGCAAAAGTCCAAAGAGAAATACGCCCTATAAACGAGAAGGAGCTGCTGTACCGGATCAAAACATACAATCCCATTAGGAATTCTATTCCCCACATCAAGAGGATAAGCCAAAAGCCCTCGCCCCGGTGATACATATTGGCGCTGTCTATATAAAACCCAAAGCCCGTAAAATAAGACAGAACAAGAACAACCGCCTGCAATGCGAAAAGGGCTTTTAACCCCAAAGACAAAAACTTTATCTCTTTATTATCTCCCGATGGGTCCGCACGGCTAAAAAAAGCCCTGCAAACGATATAGGTCATGGTGTACACCGACAAAAATACGAGCAAGGTCACCAAACGCAAAACCTCGTGTACAAGCGCGCCCTCCTGCGCCTCCAAAATCAATCCGAGCAGCATGAACAGCGAACAAAAAAACGAGATCGAAAAGAACCCAAAATAAAACCGCACAGACTCCTTTGCTTTTTTCGGCCCGACAAGCACCTGCAGCAAACCGACTAAGCACAAGACCATACTGATAACTTGCAATGATTCGTTGATCAAACAATCACCTTCTTCAATTATCATTCTAATGCATCGCAACGGATTTTGCAATAAATTTGATTTGAGGTTTTTTTGACAGCTTTCACTTTGGCATGGTTACCGGATATCTTGAAAAGAATAGGTGCTTCTGTTTGCCACATGATATCGCAATTATTCTTGCTCAGCTTACTTACTATAAACCGAGGTTGCCGATAAGCTGAAGGAACTCGAAAGGCAGTCCATTCGCGGTGAGTACATCGAGAAGGACAAAACCGTATTCTACGATTTCGCCGAAATGCTCTTTAATGAGCAGCTTGAACTCAACGAGGTCAGGCAATCGACCTACGACCGCAAAATGGCGACGCTGAAAATGCTCTCAGCCATTTCGGACTATGAGATTCAGGACATGGACGAAAAAATGATAAAGGATTTCTTTATCAAGAACCTTTATTATTCGCAGTCAAGTATTGACAAAATGTATCAACTGCTTTCCTTTGTTTTCAAAAAGGCGGTCAGTAAGAAGATCATACTTGAAAGTCCTATGCGCGATTTTAAGCGTCCAAAGTCTAAACAGGAGCAAATCCCCGTTAGGGCTTTGACCATCGACGAGCAAGCTGCATTACTCAAAGTCTTGAAAGAGAACGATATACTCTATAGCGAGATAATGCTGCTTGCGGTCTTTACAGGTATGAGAATCGGTGAATGTTGCGCTTTATCGGTTGAAGACATCAGCTTCAACGAGAAGACTATTCGCATCAACAAGACAGTTTCAAGAGGCGTTTATGGCGGTGCGTCAATAAACGAACCTAAAACGAAGTCCGGTATCAGAACATTGTACGTCAACGATGAAATCATACAGTTTCTTCGTGAAGTTATCGGTGATAAGAAAAGCGGCTTGCTGTTCAAGAGCAGCAATAACAAGTTAGTGACGACCATGCAGGTCAACTATTCCTACACAAAAGCGATGAAGGATTACCACATCATTGACAGAAACGTATTTGGAAAGGTTGATTTGCACAGCCTCCGGCATACCTACGCGACAAGATGTATTGAATCGGGAATGCCTGCAAAGGTCTTGCAGAAGATATTAGGGCACTCAGATATTTCGATTACGCTGAACATTTATTGTTCTGTATTCGAAAAATACCGCAACGAACATCTTGCTATTGCCGACGAATACATGAGGTCAAACAACCTCGCGATAGCGTAATTTCAAAATAAACTGTCAAATAAACAGTCAAGCCCTCAAAAAGCTACTGTTTATGCCGTTTATAAAGGTCACCTCGACAGTTGTAATAGCAAGATAAATTCTGATTTATTGCAATAACCATTACTATCACAGGCAACCTTATGATGAGGTTGCCTGCTTTTTGTTTGACGTATAGACAAATTCAGGCTGAAATGATATAATCATAGAAAGATATATCGGAATTTAGAGGTAATCAAATGAAAAACGGAAAAACACCAAATCCTAATGTCATTCACCCAATCAAGGGTTATGATAAAGAAATCTATATCAAACCGACAATCAAAAATCCAAACATCATTGTCGGTGACTTCTCCTATATCGCTGATTCGGATTTTGAAAGCCACGTTACACATCATTACGAATGGAACGGTGATAAACTCATTATAGGCAAGTTTTGTCAAATCGCATCGGGGGTTGAATTCGTTATGAATGGTGCAAATCATCAAATGAACTCTGTATCAACTTTTCCGTTCTATACACTGGAAGGCTGGGATATGAAGCCGCCTGCAATAGTTGATATGCCGTTAAAAGGTGATACGGTTGTGGGTAATGATGTTTGGATAGGACAGAACGCAACGATATTGCCTGGTGTTAATATTGGTGACGGTGCTATCATCGGTGCAAACAGCGTTGTTGGGAGCGATGTTGCTCCATATACGATAGTGGCAGGAAACCCGTCAAAGGCGCTTCGTAAACGATTTGATGATGAAATGATTGAATTGCTGCTCAAATTCAAATGGTGGGATAAAAGCATTGAAGAAATTGATTCACTTATTCCTATTCTGACTTGCAGCGACGTTGAGAAATCCAAAAGAGAAATCAAAGATTTGTTAGTATAAATTCTGATTTATTGTTTTAGAGTATAAAAAGTAAAATGCTGACCTCGGACGGCACAAAGCTGTTGCCGTATGCGAAAAACGTGGTGGCAGAATACGAAAAGCTGCAAATGAAAGTGGACGAGCTCAACGGCTTGCAGTCGGGCTTGATCCGTATCGGTACCTTTTCAAGCGTTGCGACGCATTGGCTGCCGAACATTATCAAGGCGTTTCAGAAGGATTATCCGAACATTGACTATGAGCTGTTGCTCGGAGATTACACCGAAATCGAGGAATGGATAGCGGAAGGCAGGGTTGACTGCGGCTTTCTGCGCCTGCCGACAAAGAATGATTTTGAAACTGTTTTTTTGGAACAGGACAGACTTCTGGCAATTATTCCCGAAAACCATCCATTGAAGGACTATGAGAAATTTCCTGTCAAAGCTCTCTGTGATGAACCGTTTATGCTCCTTGAAAAAGGCGCAAAGGCAGAGATCTCTGAAATATTTGAAATGAACGGACTGACGCCGAACGTCAAGTTCACCACATGGGACGACTACGCCGTGATGTCAATGGTAGAGAGCGGACTGGGTATCAGCATATTGCCTGAGCTGATCTTAAAGCGGATACCGTATAGAATTGTCGCAAAGGAACTGAGAATTGAACATCATTTCGACGACCACCTCTGCGGAGGTGGTATTGTCATATAACAGCCACTCCTTTGTCATGCCGACCGAGCCGTAGCAGTAGTGGCGAATGCTGAATCTCAGCTGTGTATCGAGCACCTCGGTATGCAGCTTTTCCTTTGCGAGCTTTTCATAACGATGCACGAAGTATTCGAGCATATACGCCCACAAGGCGTTCTGGGACGAGTCCTCATAGGCGCGCTTGTAGAAGATGAAATCCTGCTTCATCCTCTTCATTCCCTCGGCGGCAGACTGCACGGACACCACGTCCGTCTTGCTTGCCGACTGAAAGAATATCCACGCCACCAAATCGTACTTATCCTTGAAATGATAGTAAAAGGTAGGTCGTTCGATCTCAGCCGCCTTGCAAATTTCCGTCACGCGGATCTTGTCGATCGGCTTTTGCTTCATTAAATCCTTCATTTTGTCCGCTATCCAAAGTTTCGTAATCTCAGCCATTTTATCCTCTTTTCTTACAAAAACTAAGTTCTGTAATATATTCTGTCATAATTATATTTCTGTAAGTGGAAATTGTCAATCTTTTCGGGTAAAATAGAGATAACAACTTGAAAGGATTGATTTTATGAACCGTGTATGTGAAATCTTAAACATTAAATACCCCGTTATTCAGGGACCTATGGCTTGGATAACCTCGTCCGAGCTTGTAGCCGCTGTATCAAACGCGGGAGGCCTGGGGGTACTCGGAACAAGCGCGGACTCCACCGAAATCGTCCGCGGGATTCCCGAGAGCGTAGCGGACATGCGCAAGGCGATCCGCAACACCAAGGCGCTGACCGACAAGCCGTTCGGAATCAACGTATTCCCCGAAGCAGGCGATCCATACGGCTTCAGCAAGGCGATGATCGAACTGGCGAAGGAAGAAGGCGTGATGATCCTTGTCGTTGCCGGAAATGTATCTCCCGATGAAATCAGGCAGTGGAAAGTGGACGGCTTCACCGTGATTATGCGCGAGGCGAATCCATCAGTCAGGGGCGCAATCGAAGCCGAAAAAGCAGGCGCGGATATCATCGTTGCAACGTAACCGCTCAACAACCACCCCATCAACCACAATTCAAGCCCTCGGCAAACACCGAGGGCTTGATTATACATGATTCTTAGTCTTCTGTTAATGGCGCCGGTTTGGTTCTCCCTGCAATGGAATCCCTGATCTCCTTGCTCCAGGGCATGAAGCTTTCCAGCTCTTCATTTGAAAACGGTCTGCCCATGTACTGCATATCTGTTAAAAGGCGATTAAGGTATATGTACGGCTCTATGCCGTTTGCCTTTGCTGTTTCAATCAGGCTGTAGATGACCGCGCTAGATTTGGCGCCTTTGACAGTGTCGGAGAACAGCCAGTTTTTTCGCCCGATAACGAACGGTCGAATCGCGTTCTCGGCAAAATTGTTGGATATCTCAACCTCACCGTTTTTCAAAAACGCACGCAGATACTGCTCTTGGTTCAAGGCATAATTCACCGCGTCCTCCAGCTTGCTGCCGATAACAGGGTCGAGCGATCGCACCCAGAGGTAGTATTCATCGACAAGCTTCTCAGCCTTGTACTGTCTGCTTTTCAACCTCTCGGCGTTTGTTTGAGTTTTCCATTTTCTCTCCAGAGCAAACAGCTTGTTGCAATAATTATAACCAACCGCCGCTTTGGAGTTCTGCGTCGTCGCGCCCTTTGGTATCGCGTCGCGCCACTCTCTGCGCATGTGCGCCCAACAGCCGCAGCGCGTGACATTTTCGACGGCGTTGTACGCGGTGTAGCCGTCGGTCACGAGATGCCCTTTAAAGCCGCTCAAAAACCGTTTGGGGCGTTCTCCGGTTCTGTCCGGCTGATACTCAAAAATGCGTATCGCCTTTCCGGAGCGTGTGTCACTGCCGTATACCCACATTCTCGAATCCGACTGCGGCGTTTTGCCATCCTCCTTGAGAACCTGTACCACGGTTTCGTCTGCGTAGACGACGCTGCCCGCGAGAAGCTGCTTTTTCATCAGCTTGTAGAGCGGCTTGAGCCATTTCTCGGCAACCTTGATCATCCAGTTTGCCATCGTTGCTCTTTTAAGGTCAAAGCCGTCGCGCAGCCATATCTTCTCCTGCCGTGCTAAGGGTACGCCGTCCACATACTTTTGCGTCATCACGTCCGCGACCAGCGACGGCGACGCGTAGCTGTGCTTGATGAGCGGTTCGGGCGGCTGAACCGTGTAGATTCTCGTTACGCCCTTGTTTTTCTCACAATTGTCGCAGGTGTATGTGTAGGCGTAGTAATTGACGACCTTTATCTGTTTCCTGATAACGACAAGCTCCTTGCGCAGGAATTTCTTGCCCATTTTACGCAGAGACTTGCCGCAGTGGGGACAATCTCTTTCATCTTCGGGCAGTTCGAGAATAACGTCCTCCGAAGGAAGCTCCGCCATTCTGTCTGCAAGCGGTCTCTTTGGTTTGCGCTTGTGTTCCGGAACGATAATCGTTTTTTCATTGGGTTCGGGAGCCTTCGGATCTTGCTCGGCTTCCGCTTCATTGAACACGCTGAGCTGGTCGGGAGAAACGTATTTCTGCTTCTCACTTGACTGACCGAAACGCGCTCTCTGCATATTCACAAGAATCTCGTTCATGTGCTCAAGCTTCAATTTGAGGTCGTCTATTTCTGCTTTCAGGATACTGATCTCATGCTCGTATTCGGCGATGCTTTTGGATGATTTCTTCGGTTTTTCGGACAATT